>Ga0081539_10001705_pt1 | contig 35436 bp, 29 predicted proteins | sample TabmetS4T2R2_FD_71023 | JGI IMG/M metagenome (GOLD analysis project Ga0081539, IMG submission 71023) | Tabebuia heterophylla rhizosphere microbial communities from the University of Puerto Rico - S4T2R2 | ecosystem: Host-associated > Plants > Roots > Rhizosphere ... | reverse complement strand
AATGCCGAGGTGTCCGATCGACTTGTGCACGGTGTAGACGATGGTCTGGCCGTAGGCCCTGATCTCGTCGACGTCGGCATAGAGGTCGAGAATCCAGTGCAGCGCCTGCTGCGGCGGGGTGATGTTGTCGCCCTCCGAGCAGAACACCACGATCGGCGACCTGATATTGCGCAGATCAACCGCGGTCCCATCGGACATCTTGACCCGGCCGGCGGCGAGATTGTTGCCGATGAAGAGCTCATCGACGATGAACTGGATTTCCTCGGCATTGAGGTTGACGTGGCCACCCCACCAGCGCTCGAATTCGAGATAGCGGTCAGCCTCGGTATCGACCTTGGAATAAACGTTGTACTGCTTGGTCCATAGCGTGTTGGATGGATTCTGGTTCTCGAAGTTCTGCACCAGCCAGGCGCCGTCGAACTTGCCGGCGCCGAGATCGCTGGCAAGCGCAGTCAACCAGCTGCCTCCCAGCAAGCCGCCCGAATAGCGCATGGGGTATTTGCCGTGCACGCCCGCCCAATAGGCCAGCGGTGCGCCGGCGATGATCAGCGGCCCGAACAGCTCCGGCCGCAGCGAAGCAAGGATCATCACCGCCCAGCCCGCCTGGCAATTGCCGATCACGCAGGGCTTGCCGTCGGCCTCGGGATGCCGCTCGATGACTTTCTCGATGAAGATGGCTTCGGCGCGCGCGATCCGCTCGATGGTCTGACCGGGCATGGGCTCGGGCAGGAAGCCGATGAAGTAGCAGGGATGGCCCGCCTTCATCGCAACGCCGATCTCGCTGTCGGCCTTGAAGCCGCCGATGCCGGGGCCATGACCGGCACGCGGGTCGACGACCACAAAGGGGCGGCGCTTGAGATCGATCTCCACGCCCTTGGGCGGGATGATGCGCACCAGCGCGTAATTGACGGGCTGTTCGAGCTTGCGGCCGTCGATGATCAGTTCCGCCGCGTAACTCAGGACGTGCGGCGCGGTTTGCGCGACATGATCGCGATACTGATCGCCACGCCGGCGCATGATGTCCAGGAACAGCACGCTGCGCTGTCTGGCATCGACCATGTATTCCACCGCTTTCGCAACCAGCCCGGACATCGCGCCGCCCGTCAGTTCCGGCATATCAAGAGACATTATTTCGATCCTTCTACCGGTCATTCGGATTGAAGGCGGTTCGCATCCAGCGGACCTTGATTTAGGTCAATCCCGCCTGCGGGCTGATCGTCCCTGCTCCGGCCGGGAGGAAGCTCGATGCTGCGGGTCGAAAATTACTCCGCTACCGAATGCCTGCGGGACGGCCGCGAGGTCGAAATCCGCGCTCTGCGGCCCGACGACAAGGACGACATGCTGTTGGCCGTCGGCCGCACCGGCACGCAGTCCCTGCAACGCCGGTTCTTTGTGGTGAAGCGCGGCTTCTCGGAGACGGAGATCGCCTTCTTCATGAACATCGACTTTGCCAGTCACGTCGCCCTGGTTGCCCTCGCCGAGGAAGATGGCCGCAAGGTCATCGTTGGCGGCGGACGCTACATCGTCACCGATCCCGGCAAAGCCGAGATCGCCTTTGTCGTGATCGACGACTATCAGGGACAGGGTCTGGGGACGTTGCTGATGCGTCATCTCGGCGTGATCGCCCGCAAGGCCGGACTGCAGGAGCTGATCGCCGAGGTCCTGCCCGAGAACGCCGCCATGCGGAAAGTGTTCAGCAAGTTCGGCTTCCAGGCCCGCCGCGGCCGCGACCCGCAGGTGGTGCATCTCGTGCTCACACTCTGAAGCATGCCACAAAGGTCGTGTGAAGATCAGGCACTCGATGGGAGTCCAGCAAGAAGACGCCGTGGCGATGTATGCAGTAGTTGCAATTCTGCTCATCCTGATTCTGGTGGTTCCGGCGCGAGCGCAGACTCACGCCCCCGGTTATCCGGTTTGCCTGCAAGCTACGGGATTGGAGGCGGTTCCATCTCTTGCCGCCATAGGTCCATGGCCCACTGCAAGTCGGTGGCATCGGGCCGCGCGGCTCAGTGCATCACCAATCCATATTTCGGGAAGCAACGTCGCTAATCCGGCGGTCGCGGATGATCGTTGCCATCAATCGGTCCGAGTGTTGACCTAGATCAAGCAACCGGACGCATGGTCCCGAAAGCTGCGTAAAGCACTCCCTCATCTGGCCGAGTTCTTTGCCATGAAGACCGTCAGCAAAACCCTCGTGGCCGTCATTGTTGCACTTGCCTCAATCAGCGCAGTCTCGCAGCGAGTGCGCGATCAAGGGGTGACGGACACCGAAATTCGTGTCGGCAATCTGATGCCCTATAGCGGCACTCAGGAGGTTTTCGGAGCAATCGGAAAGGCTCAAGCCGCGTACTTTGACATGATCAACGAACGCGGCGGGATCAACGGCCGCAAGGTGCGCTTCATGTCGTATGACGATCTGTCGGATTCCGGCAACGCCATGGATCTGACGCGCATCCTGGTCGAGATCGACAATGTGCTGCTGATGTTCGGCTCGTTCGGTACGCCCGGTAATCTGGCCATTCGGAAGTACCTGAACGAGAAACAAGTCCCCCATCTCTTCGGCGTCTCCGGCGATCAACACTTAAGCGAACCTTCCTTGTATCCATGGACGATGGGCTGGCAGCCTTCGTATCGGGAGGAAGGGCGCATCTACGCCAATTACATCCAGGCGTTCTATCCCGGTAAAAAGATTGTCGCTCTCTGGCAGAACGACAATTTTGGGCGAGAACTCTTCAAGGGGTTGGAAGAAGGGCTGGGCGACGTCGCCCGAATGATCCGGGTCGATATAGCCTATGATGTCGCCGACGAGCATCTGGACACGCACATATCGATCCTGAAACGGTCGGGAGCCGAGATTTTCGTGTTTGTGGGCGTGCCAGAGAACGCGGCGAAGGTCATCCGGATGGCGGCGGAGCGCGACTGGCGCCCTGTTTTCATTCTGAACCAGATGGCTTCGTCGATCGGCGCCGCCCTAAAGCCCGCCGGTCTGGAAAATGCCACGGGCGTGATTACGGCGGCTTTTCTGAAGGATGGAAACGATCCGGCCTGGAAGGACCAACAAGCCAGCAAGGATTGGCAGACCTTTATCGAAAAGTACCACAGGGCCGGGGGCAAGGACGACGCACCGGCAATCTACGGCTATGCCGCCGCCGAGGCATTGGCACAGGTGCTCAACCAGTGCGGCAATGATCTGTCGCGCGAAAACGTGATGAAGCAGGCAGCGGCGATCAACGACTATCAAGGGTCTGTCATGCTGCCCGGAATCAAGATCAATACCGGTCCGTTCGACTTTCGGCCGATCAAGCATCTTCGGCTGGTTCAGTTCGACGGCCGCACCTGGCTGCCGATTGGCGACGTGCTCGAAACGGCATTCTCCAGCGCCAAGAGGTAATCGGGCTTCAACGGCTCGTTGCACGTGGTTGCGAGGCGAGTGCTTCCGCGGGATCGTAGCTCTTGCGCTACGCTCGGCCGGTGGACCTGCCTTGTGTCGTCACGTTTCCCCCGGAGTCCCGTTTGGGCGCTCCCATCAAGCGTGCGAAATCGAATGAGATCGTAGCTTGGCGTACAAAATCGCAGCTTTGGTAGCGTCGGAGCGCTACCGCTTTTCCCCACGCCGGCCGGACCTGCGATATCTCATCCGATCCTTCGCATGAGGCAGTTCATCCAGACTCTTACAAATTGGGGCGTCCTGCACCAACTTCATCGCTTCCCATTGGCAGGAATCCCGGTCTCGGCAGGAGGCTCGACGAATTCGTGCCTGGAAATCGCCAGGGCGGCAAGCGATGTCCGGTTGCTGATGTCGAGCTTCTGGAAGATGTGGTGAAGGTGAACCTTGATTGTCCCGTCCGTCACGTTCAGCCGCCGTCCGATTTCCTTGTTGGACAGCCCCGCGGATACGAGGCCCATGATCTGACGCTCACGCTCCGTCAGCAGGTCAAAGCTCTTCTCCGTCATCGCCGTCTTCATCCGGCAGACGGTCTCCTCGCACGATGGCAATGGCAACAGCCTCTCGCCGGCGGCCACGCGCCGCAGGGTCTGCACCAGGACCTCGGGCTCCTGATCCCGCAGGACGACGCCGTAGGCGCCGGCTGCAGCCAGCATCGTCAGGTCGCGGTCCTCGACCGATGCGGCAAAAAAAACCAGCCGGGTCGAAAGATTCCCGGCGTTCGCCGTAGCGAGAATTTCCAGTCCGGAAATGTCGGGCATGGTGAGGTCCAGGACAGCGATGTCGGGTGAAAGAGCCTGGATCGCATCAACGCAACCCGCCCCGTCATTGCAACGGGCAACAATTCTGAAATCACGCTCGGCCCCGAGCACGTTGCTCAAGCCCTGCACTACCACGGGGTGACGATCAGCAATGACTACGCGTACGCAACTCATTTATGCCTCAGCTTGCTTCCCCTTAGAATTTGTCGCCACCCCGATTAGAAACTTGACACCAATTTGTCATAACTTACTCCAACTTGTGTTCCCTCGTCATGCTGTATCGCGGGTGATCGCCGCGCCACCACGTAAGATTCCGGTTTCCGTCGCGGAATTTCGCAACGCGTGATAGCCACGCATCAGCCGCTCGCGCAGAGAATGCGATCAAAGGCTAAAAAACGGGGAATCCCGGGCCCGGCGGCGCGCCGGCTGCTACGAAAATTGCGAGAGCAGTCGGCGCTTGGCATGTCGACCGACATGCATCCGCGTGCGTCACTTCGTCTATACCGAAAGATATATATGGATATCGGGGATTCGATTCTAAAATTGCCCAAAAGGTAAATAAGCGAGGCGCGGAGCGGCGCTCTGGCTATCCCGAATACTGTGCTTGGTTAACGACAGACGGAGACTATCGAGACTTTTCAGGGGACCACCAAACAAGCGATCTTGGACCTGTGGAGCAATCACCGCCGAGTCCAAGGCTGATAGTGGAATGTTTAAGAGGGCTGGGAGGTTCCCATGCGGCGGCGATATTCGTTCGCGACGGTGCTTGTTGGAAAAAATAGTTTACGAAGAGAGGGGCTTGCAGGAATCCTACGTTCGGCGAATTTCCGCGTCCACGCTTCGGCTTCGTGCGCTGATGAACTGGTCGCGTGCAAAGCACAGCCGTGCCACCTGCTGTTTCTCCTCGTCTACAGCGGCGATGATCTTGACGCCGCGTTCGAGCAAATCGAGCTGCTGAAACGCCGGCATCCGGACGGGCGTATCGCGATCGTCGCCGACCGTTATCGGCTCGAGGCGCTGGTCTCGGCGTACCGTGCGGGCGTCACCGGCTTCTTCGTGGATGTGATGACGAGCGACGCATTCATCAAATCTCTGGAACTGGTGATGATGGGGGAAACGGTTTTCCCGCCGGCCTTTCTCACATTCGTCTTTGATTCCGAAACCGAGGAAGCAAGCGAGCCTTGTACCCTCGCTGAAAACTGCCAGACGATACCCGTCCCGGCGGAGGAGGCGGTCGCGCCACAGCTCTCACCGCGGGAGAAATTGATTCTCGACTGCCTGGTCGAAGGTGATTCCAACAAGTGCATCGCACGAAAGGTCGATATCACCGAGGCGACCGTGAAGGTTCACGTCAAGGCGATCCTTCGCAAGATCCGGGTCCAGAACCGGACACAGGCGGCGATTTGGGGCATCAACAACCGGCCGCTAGCCAGGCTTGCGAGCAGCGGCCGCCTACATCGGGGTTCGGAAGCGCGCGAGCGCCGCCTTCCGCCAATTCCCACGATCCATGAGATAAAGCCGGTCGAAGCCCTTCAGTTGAATGCGATCGATCACGAAAACAATCGCATCACCGGCGCCAACGGCTTCATTCGAAAGGGCGTTGAGGCCGAGGACTTGATCCGGCTTCGCAAGTGAGGACAGGAACTCGCAAGCCGCGAGGTTGGAAGCTCACCCGCGCCGGAACCTTGCGCGAGCGACGTCGGCATGCGGATCGGGCCATCGGATCGCGCCTCTTTCGGCGAGCACGGACAGCGGGACGCCGACCGCAATGATTGTTTCGCGGGCTGCAAACGGCGGTTTCCTTGCGGGTTGATTTGCAGAGGGAATCGGCAGCTTGCCTCAGGCTGCATTCCGCATTGCAAGCCTTCTCTCCCAAGCGAGGGTATGGTCGACGATGGTGCGGAGATCGTCGAATTTGGGTTGCCAGCCGAGCGTTGCGCGCGCCCGATCGGACGAGGCAATGATCTGCGCCGAATCGCCGGCACGGCGCCCTCCAAACTCAACACGAAAGTCGACCCCGGACGCGCGTTTCACGGCGTCAATCACGCCGAGCACCGAGTAGCCGTGCCCGTAGCCGCAATTGAACGTCGAAGACGCGCCGCCTGTCCGCAGATGGCGCAGCGCATCAAGGTGGGCCTGCGCGAGGTCGCTCACGTGGATGTAGTCGCGAACGCAGGTGCCGTCAGCGGTGGGGTAGTCGGTCCCGAATACCTCAATCTTCGCGCGGCGGCCGATCGCCGTCTCCACCGCGACCTTGATGAGGTGGGTTGCGTTTCTGGTCGACTGTCCCGTGCGCAGCTCCGGATCTGCGCCGGCGACATTGAAATAGCGCAGGATGACATGCGAAAGCCCATGCGCCGCGCTCGCGTCTCGCAGCATCATCTCGGTCATGAGTTTCGATGAGCCGTATGGTGAAATTGGCATCACTGCATCATCTTCCGTAATCGGAACCTGCGCAGCATTGCCATACACCGCCGCTGTGGAGGAAAAGATGAATCTCGGCACCCCGCCCGCGACCGCGCACTCGATCAGGGAGCGCGAGTTGGCCACGTTGTTCTTGTAATAGGCAAGCGGGTTGGCGACTGAATCGGGTACGACGGTCGAGGCCGCAAAATGAATGATGGCCTCGACCTCGTGTTCCCTGATGATGGTCGATACCAAATTCTGGTCCCCGACGTCACCGACGATGAGGGACGCGCCCGCGGCGACCGCCCAGTCGAATCCAGTCGAAAGATTGTCGAGCACAAGAACGGGTTCGCCCGCTGAAACGAGCGCGTAGAGCATGTGACTGCCGATGTAGCCGGCGCCGCCGGTGACCAGAACCGTCATGTGCTGTCCGTTGCTCGTCGCCCGGAGGCGGTCATCGCATGAAAATTCCGAGAATAGCGGTCGATCGCCCGCGCATAGATTGTCATGAGCGCCTCATGGTTGGCCTCGGCGGTGAACTTCCGCTCGAAGGTCTCTCGAGCGGCGCGTCGCATCGCTTTCAGGGCGGACATGTCCTCGAAGAGGGATCGGACCTTCGCGGCAAGGTCCTCGGCATTGCCCGGAGCAAAACACACTCCGTTGCGGCCATCGACGAGTTCGGCCATGGCTCCGTGTCCGGCAAGGACGACCGGCGTGCCCTTGGCAAACGCCTCCACCACGACGCGCGGCGCATTTTCGTAGCATTGCGACGGCAGGATCAGGAACGCTGCCGCCCCGACCAGGTCGTAGACGCTTTCATGCGGCACGCCTCGCAGCCATTCGATCGAGGCATTTTGTGCCGCCGCCTCCTGAATTGCAGGTGCGAGCGGACCATCGCCGACGATTTTCAGGGGCACAGCCTGCCCGAGGCTCTGCCATGCCTTCAAAAGCGCCTCCACGCCCTTTTCCGCTGAAAGCCGGCCGACATAGACGGCATATCCGCCGTTTCCTGCTCCTGGGCATGGATCGGGGTATACGAAGTTGAATTTGACGGCGACCTTGTGTGCGGGAAGCCCTCCCTCGATGAATTTGCGCCGGCTGAATTCACTCAGGGCAATGTACGCGTCGACCGCATTGCGCCAGGTTCCAGACAGCCGATGCGCCGCAAGCATCGCTGCGACGGCGGCGCTGGCGGCGCGGCTGTCGCGGTAGCAGTTGCGCGCAACGCCTAGCCAGGGGACTTTCCTGCCGAGACAATCCTCGCAAGGCTTGCCATCGCGGAACAGGAGACCATTAACGCAGACGAGCCGGAAATTATGCAGCGTCTGGACCACGGGAACACCCTCCGCCCGCGCGGCGTAATAGGCAGCGGGCGAGATCAGCGGAAGCGTATTGTGGAAATGGACGACCTGCGGCCGATGCGCGCGAATATGACGTCTTATCTCGAGAAATGCCGGACGGCTCCAAATCGTGCGGCTCGCAAGCTCCAGGCGCCCCATGCCGTCTATTGCATCGTTCGACAAGCAATATTGCGTCACCTCGTGTCCGTGCGCCCTAAGCATCGCGACCTCGGCTGCGACGCATTGGTCCTCGCCGCCGGCCAGCTTGTAATAGTTGTGCGCCACCAGGATGTTCATGCGCAGAATTCGTCGACGTTGGTAACTTCACATTCCTGATCGAGCGGTCGTGCACAGGGACATTTGAGAAAGCCCGCTCCGCCGGCAGCGAGACTATTGCTCTCCATAAAGCACCCTTTCCTCTTCACAGCCGAAGCGCTCGCCCGTGAGCAATATCCCGGTCACCATTCCGCCGCTTGGCGGCGCTGCCCGGGCCGCAGAGCGAGCCAAGTACCGACACCGAGCGCGGCGACCGCGGTGAGCCCGAGAACAAGAAGGATATTGGGGCCCGACGGGATCATGACTTTCTGGGCCGCAACAAAAGACTGACCCGCCACACGGCTGGCGGCAGCCTCATCGAAGGGTTCCTCGCGCAATGCGCGCAAGCGAAGGCGCAGGCCTTCGAGGTTCGCCTCCGCGCCCTGATAGACCGGATGTCGGACGCCATAAGTTGCGGATATTTGGGACAGCTCACGTTCGGCCGCCCCATAAGATTCATTCACCTGCTGCAGCAATTGACCCCGCAGGTACTCAAGCGCAACCGCATTGGCGAGCGTAGCGGCCCATGCCGGATCGGCAGCGGTGACCGAGATCGATACCAAATAGGATCTCGGGTCGCTGCTGACCGTAGTCAGCCGCAAGAGCTGCTGTTCGGCAAGATCGTGATGCGACGGCACCTTGACCTCAAAGCCGAGAAGCCAGCGGATGCCTGAAAAGAACCGCCACGAAAGCGATCCGCGTGCGAAGGCCGGGTCTTTATCCAGGCCAAGCCTTGTCACGACGGCACTGGCGGTTGCAGCCGAACGAATGATGGGTGCCGCACTGTTAAGGACTGCCGTAGCGTCCAGCGAGGCTGTGGGCGCAATCCTCGCGTCTTTTGTCGGCGATTCACGAATGAAGTTGAACTGGATCATCGCCCGACCGGTGTACTGCGGACCGATCAATACGAGCGCGACGGATGCGAGCACGAGGGCTGCCGCCAGACCCGCTGCGATCTGCGGCGCGCGAGCCCACAGCGTGCCCATCCTGTCGTACCAGACGTTCGGGACGCTGGCCGCACCCTGAGCCTTCAAGGTGCTCAGGGTGTCGTACACGAAGTTGCGGGCGATGGCCGCATTCTTCGCGAACTCGATGCGCGGTGTTGTCCCGAGCATTCTTGATCTCCGGGATCGGGTATCCGTCCCGGCGCCGAACGCAATCAATCACCGGGCACTCCATCTTACCCTTTCAATCAACGTCGGAGCGCGTTGGAAAGAGTCCAAGGCGAGGTACCTCGGAAGTGCTACTCAAGGGTTTTGGAAAGCCGAAGGCACGGCCGGCAGGTCCTTGGTGAGCAGAACAGGCGGCTGCCGGCCCGCCTTCATCGCATCGAAGGGCTGAAACCCGACCGCCAGTGCGGGCGAATCTGGTCGCAATTGGAAATTGCCGTTGCTGGCGTCCGCAAAGAGCGGATCGGCTACAAGCGAGTGCTTGTCCTGGTCGCTCTCCTGCCACTCATCAAAAGTGAGATGGCCCGGAAACACCAGCGGCTTGTCAGCGGCGTTCCAGTAGACGTTGTAGTCTAGTTTAAAGTTGATTTCGCACGGCACCGGAGCCGAATGGCACCCGCCCAGCAGCGGACTACCATTATCCCAGAAGACAATGTTGCGTTCGAAATAGAATGCCACATGCGGTTCGGGTTTGGTCCCTTCCAGCTGTTGTCGGGTCGCATAGGCAAAAATGTTGTTCTGGATGCGGTTCTCCTTGCCAAAGGTCTGGAAGAAGCCCCCGGCACTGGTGTTGTGCACGAGGTTTCGCTCCATCACGACGTCGCTGGATCCTTCATCCGTGTACAAACCCCAGCCACCATAGCCGAACGATTGGATATCATGGACGTGGTTGTCGTGCACAACTGTGCCGGGCTGAACGCCAAGCGTGTAGATTCCCCCCATATCCGAGGTGACATGCTGGCCAATGTTGTGCACGTGATTGAAGCCAATGTTGTTGTGATGGGCTTCACTCGGGCCGTAGCCCCAGGTCCAACCAACGGAAATTCCGGTCTGGTAGAAATCGAAGATGTCATTGTGCTCGACCGTATTGTACGACGATTGTCCGATCCACACTGCCACTGCCCCGGCGTGCAGGCGTCCGCCGTGCGCGACAAGGCAATTCCGGACGATGTGATGGGATACGCGCATGTCGGGATCCTCAGGTATGTGTCGGATCTGATCCCAGGTCCCGAACCCCGCATGTCCGATCTTCACCCCGCCGCCGGCCAGGTCGACCAGCTCACACCCCTCCACGCGATTGTTCCGTGACCCCGAGCCGAACGCCATGCCATAGCCGCCAACATGCCGCACGGCACAGTTTTCGAACACGATCTGCCGGCCCCCGATCGCGACGATTGCCGCATCGAGGCCTATTTCGGCCTGCGGGAAAGATTGGCCGGCGGGCGGGAGGACCCAGTTGGTGTGGGCAAACGTCAGTCCACTGAACTGGATGTGCTGAACCCAACGCTGGTTTATGAGGTCACCCTGCAGCACCAAAAGCTGCTGGAGCCGCGGGGCAATCACAACGCTTTGCCCCGGCTGCTCATCCGGTTTGGGAATGTAAGTCAATCGGCCGAGCGGCCGGTCCAGATACCACTGGCCCGGCTCGCTCAGTGCTTCCTGCACGTTGTCCACGAGGTAGCGATGGCCTTTGGCAAACACTTTCCAACTTTCGCCGGTGAACGACACCCGGTGTCGCGCGCTGGCGATTGATTCGATCCGCATGCGTGACACCGCCCAATCGTGAAACGCCATAACCTCCACGTCACCCAGATTGGCCCAATCCGCGCGAATGTCGTCGCCGGCAAAGCCGAATCCGCGCCGACGGAGTTGCTCGGAAATGTTGTAGTACCCTTGCCTGGGCAGGCGCGGGCGATAGCGCCGCTGATCGTTGACGAACAACTGGGCGAACGACCATTTGCCGACCTGCACATCGTCCAGCGTGGTTTGCCAATGCCCTTCGGGGCTGACTTGCCAATCAACGATACGAACGCCACCGCTCAGCACCGGCCGCTCGTCGCCAAATGCCCTGTAGATCGTCGGCGAGCTTTCCGTGCCGGAGTCTTCCGGCTGGAAGCGAAGCGGCTGATCGAGATAATAGACTCCGCCGCGAACGGAAACCAAAATCGGCCGGTTTCGTCCGGGCTGCAGCCGGCGTAGCTGCGCAACCCGCAGTCTGGCCTGATCCAGCGTCCGTACTGGTCCGTCCATCCCGTCCGCCGCGGGATCTGCGAGACGCCCCGACCACTCATCGTTGCCAGACGTCGATACGTAGATGTCAGACTGCGGTGCCGGCGACTGACCGGGAAGCAACGTCAGAAGCACGCCTCCCAGAAGCATCCGCCTTGTTATCATCGCGACTGCCTCTTGAAAAAGAGTACGAAAAAAAGATAGGCATGACGCCGCAGACTTCACCGGAACATCAAGATGTCCATCTCGTGACCGGCTGGCCGTCTTGCGCGCGAGATTCCCCTCGCGCGGCATAGGCGACCATCAGAACGACCGGGAACTGGTAGAACAGGTAAATCAGGACATTGTCCGTACACATCATGGTTGCGATTGTAATTGCGATCACGGCCGCGGTCGCCGACGTCGAAAAAACAAGCGCCATGAAGGCGGTAGTGATCAGAGACCCTGCGATTCCATAGTCCAGGAGGATTTTTGACCAATCATTGTGTGGTTGCGTAAGCTCTCCGCCCGTTACGATCGTGGCCAGGGAATCTGCACTGCCGGGACCGGATCCGAAAAGTGACTCGGCGAAAGGCCGGGTGTTCATTGCATGGTTCATCTCGGAGCCGACCTTGAACCGACCGAGCATGACTTCCTCGAGACTGACGCCGGTGTCCAGGTTCTCGTATGCTAATTCTGAAATATAGGTCAGGTTTGAGGCCACTATGTTGATAGTGGCCAAAGCGACGAAAAGGGTCACGAAACGATTGCGCCTGGGTTTGAGCGCCGTGATTTTCCGAAACAACACCGTGGCAACCACGCCAACAAGAATCGCAAGGATGCCTACGCGCTTCCCGCCCAGGACGCTCATGACGAAAGCAAGCAGGAACTGAAGTTTGGCGCCAATCGCATAGAAGAAAACTGCATATACCGGACCAACAAGACCGCCTTCATGGTTGTCAAAGCCGGTTTCGACGCCCGAGCCGGTGCCGCTCTCGAGCATTTGCAAAAGACGAATGCCGGCGCCTTCTCGCAGCCAATAGGCCAGCAGCAGATAAGCCAGCGAACAAAGGAAGACAAAGCGGATCTGCGCTACACTGACATCGATAACCGGGATAAAGCAGACAATGATCAGGGCAATGATCACAAAATTGCGCGAAAAGTCTTCTCCACCCTTCATTCCGATCAAGTGGCTAACGGAAGCCAGCAACAAATAAGAGAGAAGGAATGCGACGGCCGGCCTGTTGATCGTCAAAGCGCGCCGGAGCGTGAGTGATGCCACGAGGAATAACGGCAAGACATAAACCAGGTATCGAAGGTCCCTCGTCTCCTCAAAACAATAGCCCGCATAGCCGACAAGATAGATGCCGCAGGCAATCGATACGGCGGATCCGCTGGATGCTTCGTCCGCAACGACCGCCACTTTTGCAACAGCAGTCTCGCTCATGTGCATCCGACCTGCCTATCCTCATGGAAGGCGACGCTGCTCGGCTGCGCCGTGGCCATCCTCCACAACAAATGTCGCACGCTTGCACTCCTTCGAACGCGATCGGCCGGCAACAGCTCTGTCTCGAAACGCAGCAAGCCACCGGGCCGTTGCCGGCCGATGCAGGTACGCCTTGATCTGAGCCAAGCAAGTCCGGACACTGCGGTCTGCGACCCGGAGCAACAGCCGCGCGACCATGGCCAGAAACGGCAGTGGATCGCTCCAACTCCACCACGCCAGTTCGCACTTTCGCGAGAATGACCGCAGCCACTCGCGGATCGTCATTCGGCCCCGGCGCAGATGGCTGACAACGGCGGCAAGGTCGTGCAGCTCCACGATAAAGGTGCGGCCCGCGATCATCGGCGACCTCTTCACGGTCCTGCCCGTCAAATCCAGGTGCAAGGCCTGCACGACATCCATCCCTGCATGATCCTCGAACATGCGGAAATTCGCGCCGACGCGCGGGTTGAAGTCGAGGAGCTTGTAGCGGCCGTCGCGTTCGTCGCGGCGGAAGTCGAGATCCACTATCCCGGAAAAGCCGATCAGCTTCAGCATCGCCTCGGCCTGTTGGCTCAGCGTGTCGTTCAGCATTGAGATGCCCAGCGTGGTGGGGCCCGCGAAGGGCGGATAGGAACGCAATTTCTTGCCGGTGAAGCCCACGAAGCACTTGGTTTGCGGGCTGCAATAGCCGTGGAATATCCAGTCCTCTCCAGGGATATGCTCTTGAAGAACGATACTGGGGTGCAGGAAGTCTTCCCCCCGTATCAGGGCGAGAAGCTCGTTCGGTGTCTCGACGACACAGCTGCTGTAGCGATTTTTCAGGCGGTGCAGATGTTCTCCTGCCTTCACCACGGCAGGAAACCTCGTGCGCGCGATAAACTCGTGCACCTGATTGATGCTCGTGGGAACTGCGTATTCCGGGCAAGGCATTCCGATCCTGCGGCACAGGGAGTACAAGCTCATTTTGTTGGCCAACAGCCGGGGAAGCTCCGCCGGCAAGTGCGGAAACAGAAAGCGGCTGCCAAGTGCCTGCGCATGCTCTGCGATGAATACTGCGCCGCGATCGTCCGTCGGCAGCAGAATCGCTGGACCACGCAGCGCATCGGCGATCGCTTGCACCTCGGCGAGGAGGCCTTCGGAGTCCATGGGCTCGTTGGCAAAGGCTCTGGTGACATACCGGCACACCGCAAGCGGCGTGAAACGGTCCTCGACCATCGCGTAGACCGGCACCCCCAATCTGCCCAACCTTCGCGCAATGGCCACACTGCCGTGGTGGATCGGGCAAGGGTCGGTTCTCAGCAACAGCACCGGCACCGTCGTATCGAGTCGAAGGGATGACTGCATGGCGTATTCCGGCTATCGGTACACCTCATATTCTCCGGATTTGGTTCGGCCGAACGCGGCACCCGGATTTGGCGTGACGGCGGACAGGCGCGTCGCAATTCGGCTCGATATGCATCGGGCAGGATGGCGTGCGCCGCAGAGAAATCGCATGACGGGGCCGAACGAGTAGCTGCTGGCCAGCCCGGTAAAGTAGAGGCCGGACACCGAGGACTCGTAGTTGGCCGAGAGGACGGGCTGCTGCTGCTCATGGCGCAGACTGGCCTTGATGCCCTCGCTCAGGAACGGCAGGCGCCGAAGATCAAACCGGTAGCCGGTGGCAGCAATCACGTGATCGGTCGTCAATACCTGCGAATGGCCTTCATCGTCGGATAGAAGCAGCAGAACCCGATCGTCCCGAACCTCCGCAGCGCGTACCGTAACACCGTACCAAATCGGCATCCGCCAAAGGACCCGTTCCTTCAGCCACCAGGCTCCAGCGGGGCCAAGCACATTTCTTGCCTTGTCCATGCGGACGCGTGGCGGGAGGTAACGGAACAGCGAGGGCGTGTTGCAATAGAACCAGTGCCGCAGCCCGTCTCCCAGATCGTTCCTTGGATATCGCAAGCGTTGATACAGGCTCCTCGCACAGTGCTCCGGCATCGCGTTCCATGCGAGGGAGTCTTTCCGAACAAGCAGATGGACGGAGGCTCCCCCTTCCGCCAGCAGCGCCGCCGTCTCGAGCGCCGACTGGCCGCCGCCGATGACAGCGACGTCGCTGCCTCTGAATCTGCTCAGATCATGGTGGTCGGCGCTGTGCGACCGGAAGTTTGCCGGCAACCGAGACAGGTCCGCAGGGGTAAAAGCCATATGCTCCAACCCGGTCGCGATGACGACGTGCCCGGTCATCAGCTTCTCGCCGCTATTCAGCACCAGCTCAAAGCCATCGCGCCTTTTGTCGACAGAGACGACCATCGACTCTTCCAGGTTCGGGACAAGCTCCTGCTGAAATGACATCGCGTACCGGACAAAGTCCTTTCGCGATACCGGCATGCCGCTTTCGGCGAACGGCAAGCGCTCGCGGACGCAATACCGTGCGAGGGTATGGTGGCCGGCGTCATCATAGAGATTCGACGCGCAGCCTTCCGATTTCAGGAACATACCGGCCGGCATCTGATTTCGCCACCGGTTCATGGAGAGGCCAAAGATACGAAAATGTATGCCGAGAGAGCGCAGGTGAGCGGCGATGGAAACGCCATATGGCCCGGCGCCGACGATGCAAACAGCAGGACTAGATGCGCTGATCATGATGTTGTCTCCTCCTGCGAGCACTCTCCCAAACAGCTTCCGCCACGCGCAAAATCCAGGGGGAGTAGCCGTGATTCCGATTGGTCGTGCGGCGTCCTTCGTCTCATGATAATCCCGCGAGCCATTGCCGTTCCGGGTGGCGTTCTTCGGTCGAACCATCTCGCTCGACCGCCCCGCGCCCGACGTGTCGTACTTCGACTTTCCCCGTGGCGGAATCTGCATTTGGATCCGGCCGGGAGCTGCGCTTTTGGACGAGTGCGAGGAATGCGACCCACAGCCCCACGGCTCCGGCGACGGAGCCTGCAACGAAGCCGACGGCGGCTCCCAACAGATCCCACTCGGTCATCAAACCCAAGCTAAGGATGACGGTGATGAAAACACCGATCGAGCCGGCCCAGGCGACTGCCTGAGGACGCTCGAGGCTCGCTAGGCCAAAGGAGGCCGGGAAGCCCACTGCAGACGATAACAACCCCACGCACAGCAGGGTGATCGTGTTGCCCTGACCGGCGAAGTCCTTGCCGTGAAAGAGCAGGCGCATCACGTCCTCTGCGAAGAAAACGAGCGCCAGATAGAACAGGCTCATGGCCGCACCGAGCCACATCGCGTCGCGAGCAGCTTCCCGGCGCAGCCTGGTGGGACCGCCTTCCTCCAGGGCCAGCACAGCCTTCGGGGCGAGTGCATTGTTTATCCCGGTCATCAGCGGGTTTGCCGCGGACGCGATGCTCATGCATGCTGCATAGACGCCGGTTGCCGCCGCGCCCACGACGATCGCCAACAGCCAATAGGTGACGTAGCCTTGCAGTGACACGGTTACCTGGCCGGCAAGAAACCATTTGCCCAGGGCCCAGCTTCGCCTCATCTCTGCCACGACCTGCTCCTTGCGGATCGCAAACCCGGCCCGCGAGATGTAAAGCCACACGATGCTGCTCAAGGCACAGGCACCGCCGATGGCCGCGCAGGCGTTGGCCGGCGACATCCGCCCCGTCGATCCCAGCCAGAAGAGCGCGGCGAACTGAATCGCAGCGACCACCGAGTCCAGCATCAGGGCTTCGCCCATACACATGCGTGCGAATGCGCATCGCCGCAAAAACTCCCGCAACAGGGCGAAGGGCACTGCCGCCGCCAGCGCCCACGTCATTGCTGTCATATCGGGCTTTGCGCCCCACCAGCGCAGGCTCAACGCCGCCCCTGCCAGAAGCATGAGGCTTAGTGCCGACAGAAGCACGCTCTGTGTCAATGACGTGCCGGCTTGTTCAGCCGGTGTTCCAAGCGGGCGGAGCCGCTGGATCGTATAGGGAAGCGATACAAGCGAATATTGAACGGCGAGCGTCGATATCAACACCGAGAGGCCGATGGAGTAGAGCCCAAGCTGGGCCGGGTTCGTCCAGTGGCTGACCAGTATCAGTGTCAGAAAGCTGCCGCCGCTGACGACGGCCTGATCGGCCAAGGCCAGGCCGTGGATTCGCAAGGCGGCGCGCAGGCGGCCGGCGTCGGTGCAATTCTCTTCGGCTTGCGTCGGGCGTGCCAGAACCGAGTCCATGATGTTGCTATCCTTCGACTCGACTCGGGCAAGGCGAGACGCCGCAGCTTTTCGCCGGCGTCAGGAACCGCTGTGCGATCTGTCCGTTTTCGAGCGGGCGCACATTGGCCGCGATCTCCTTCATCGCTCGCAAGACCTCATCGAGACGCGTCCATTGATCCACCTCGTCCAATTCCCACGAATGTCCCCAGAGGTGGAACACGCCGCCCTTGTCGAGCGCCCGGCGCAACAGGCGGCGCGCCAGCTCAGGCCAGTCGGTCGTGCGACCGTGAGCGACGAACCGCCACAGATTGTCGAAGGCCATCCGCTTTGCGGCGTTCATGGCGAATGCCGCCAAACCATGCGGGTAGGCTTGAACCGTTGTCGGCATCACGACGAGACCAGTTCGTTGTCTTGGGAGATCGAGAGAGCCCAATTCGACCGTACGCAGGCCGTTGAAGCCGGCATGTTCGATCATCTCCAGGTGCAGCTGCGAAAACGCGCCTGTCGGGGCACAAAACATGCGACAAGTCCGTCCCGTTGTGTCTTGGAGCCAGGACTTGGAGTCGACGATCTCTCGCCACGCCCCGTCTCTCGTCATCCGAGTGAGAACGATGTGATGAATCGTATGGGCTCCGATTTCGAAGGCCGCACCGAGCTCGCGAACCTCTGCAACGGTCATGGTGCCGGTCTCTGCGGTCCTCGGCACGTAGAAGGTGCCCGGCAAGCCGTGCTTGATCAGGAGCTCGGCGACGCGCAGGTCCGACGGATTGCCGTCGTCCCAACTGGTCGTGATGTATGTCTCCGGCTTCTTCACTGGCGCCTCGTCAACGCGTTGGGCGGACGTGGCTGCGCTTTCGGGGATATTTCCCTGTGCCTCGTCCTCCTCCAATGACCTGTCCATCACTTCCACCGTTTGCATTCCGACCCCGGGTTCAATGGCTGACGCCCGACAACGTCTCACGGGCCGAGCCGCGCCTGCGCGCCGAGCGGCGCAACAATTCGACGACGGCAAGGCAGGTGAATGCGGGCACGATGTAGGCGTAGCGGCGCCACAGGCGTTGCGGTTCCGAGCACACACGGAACAGCCACTCCAGGGCATGACGCTGCATCCACCGCGGGGCCTGGCGCTTCGTTCCCGACAGAAAATCGAATGCGGCACCGACGCCAATCATGACGGGCGCCTCGATGCGCCCGAGATGGGCTGCCATCCACCGCTCCTGTTTCGGCGTACTCAATCCGACCCAGACGATGTGCGGCCGCGCGGCATTGATCATGTCGACGACCGCGCCGTCCTCGTCCGGCGTCATCGGACGAAATGGCGGCGAGTATGTACCAACCACCTGCAATTCCGGGTTTGATCCCGTCAGCGCGGCTTTCAGCTTTTCGGCGACGCCGACATCGCCGCCGAAGTAGAACTGCCGGTAGCCCCGTCGCGCCGAAACTGCCGACATTTCCCGCATCAGATCGGGGCCATAAACCCGCTGCGTGCGCTTGCTGCCTGTCAGGCGCAGGAAATACACCAGCGGAACGCCGTCAGGCGTCACCATGCCGGCTTCGTTGTGGATCCTGAGCAGCGATGGATCGCGGCGGCACTCCATGACGCCGTGAACGCCGGTGACGCAAACGTACTCGCGGCGCCCCTCCTCGATCCAGCGTTCGATGGTCGCGACCGCGTCGTCCATGACAATGGCGCTGACGCCAACGCCGAGCACATCGCCGCGGTTCGTGTGCGAGCATGCGGCCGAAGTCATGCCGAAAGCCTCCACACCAGCTTGTCCGCTTCGCGGGGATCGGCCAGCAACTTGTCGAAATAGGCGATGGTCCTGCAGAGACCCTCCTCAATGCCGACCTGGGGCGACCACTGCAGAAGCTCGCGCGCGCGGGAGATGTCTGGCCGGCGCTGGCGCGGATCATCTTGCGGCAATGGCCGGAATTCGAGCCGCGAACGCGACCCGGTCAGCGTAATGATCAGCTGGGCCAGCTCGGACATGGTCAACTCCGTCGGATTGCCGAGGTTGATGGGTCCCTCAATGTCGGATGGTGCATTCATCAGCCGTGTCAGGCCGTCGATCAGATCGTCGACATAGCAGAATGACCTCGTCTGCGTACCCTTCCCGAACACCGTGATCGGCTCGCCCCGCAGCGCCTGAACGATGAACGTAGACACGACCCGTCCGTCCTGCGGATGCATGTTGGGACCGTAGGTGTTGAAAATGCGCGCGACGCGGATGTCCAGCCGATGCTGCCGCCTGTAGTCGTAGAACAATGTCTCCGTGCAGCGCTTGCCTTCGTCGTAGCAGGCGCGCGGTCCGGCCATGTTGACGATGCCGCAATAATCCTCGGTCTGCGGATGGACCTCGGGGTCGCCATACACTTCGCTGGTGGATGCCTGCAGAATGCGGACGCGCAGGCGCTTGGCAAGACCGAGCATATTGATCGCCCCGAGCACGCTCGTCTTGGTGGTCTGGATGGGATCGCGCTGGTAGTGGATCGGCGATGCCGGGCAAGCGAGGTTGTAGATCTCGTCAACCTCGACATAGAGCGGGAACGTCACGTCGTGACGCATGACCTCGAAGGCAGGTTCGTCAAGCAACGGTTCGATGTTGCGGCGCATGCCGGTGAAGAAGTTGTCGACGCACAGCACCTCGCACTCCTGCTTGAGCAGGCGCGCGCAAAGATGCGAGCCGAGGAAGCCTGCGCCCCCGGTGACCAGAACACGTTTTTTCACGATGCTTCTCCCGCCGTTTGCAATTCCGCCGATAACTGCCGGCATTCTCACATCTTGTTGGAAGTGCCGGATCGTCAACAACCGCGCACATGAGTGGAGGAGAGTGCATAAGAGCTAACCGGCGCAGCCGCGCCTACCTCCAGAGGGGTACTTCTGAGGACCGATCGCGTAGCCCCAGTTTTTCGCAGGCACGGCTCCTGCAACCACTAGTCTTGATGCGACCAGCCCGTGAATGCCCGCGGTATCCGGCCGACAGCGCATGGAGTATTCGTGAACCGGGATCGACATTCGGCCGCCGGAAACACCGGCAGCTCCGCGCCAATGCGGCGCTTCCTGCAACTGTTACGGGCGATCTGCCTGGCGGTGGGGCTGTATCCGGCCGCCGCACCGTCGGCCGAAGAGGCCTATCGGCTGGCGCCGGGGGACCGCATTACCGTGACCGTGTTCGGCCAGCCGGAGATGTCGGGCAATGTTCTCGTCGACGACGCCGGCACCATCAGCATTCCGCCGGCCGCTCCCATCGAAGTCAAGAATTTGACCGTGTTCGAAAGCCAGAAGCGGATCGGCGACCAGCTCCTTGCCGAAGGCATCCTGCGGGCGCCGTCCATCGGCGTCCGCATCGCCGAGTTGCGGCCGCTCTCCGTGCTCGGCGACGTGCGGCTGCCAGGCGCCTACCCGTTCCGCTACGGCAGCACGACACAAAGCGCGGTGGCGCTGGCCGGAGGGTTCGGCCCCGGCGAGGCGTTGCGCCATACAGCTGTCGCCGACTATTTGCTCGCCGAGGAGCGCGTGCGCCAGCTGACTGTGCAGAAACGCACCATGATTGTGCGCAAGGCCCGGCTCGAGGCGCAGCAAAATGGGCTGGACAGCTTTTCCCCGCCCGATCTCGGCGACGCCGCCTATGACAAGGACATCGCCGAGATCATCGCCAACGAGCAGGACGTCTTTCAGGCCCAGGCCGCCATTCTGCGGGGGCAACTGGACCTTCTTCGCTCGCAAAAACCGCTACTTAACGAGCAGATCGACGCCAACAGGGAACAGGGTAGCGCGGGAAAGAAACAGCTCGACGTGATCCGGCAGCAAGTCGATCGATACGGCTCTCTCGTCAAGCAGGGATTGGGCACGCAGAACAACGACTTCCAGTACCGTATCCTCGAAGCAAACCAGGAGGCAGCGATCTGGCGACTGCTCTCCGACGTCTCGAGGCTGCAGGTGGAAGCAGGGAATCTCGACGTCAAGATCAAGGAAGTCGAAGGTACGTTCAAGCGACAGGTTGCAACAGAACTGCAGCAAACGCGCGATCGCCTCAATGAGCTGGAGATCACGCTACCGGCAGCTGCAAGGATTCGCGACGTCAAGCTGCAATATGCCGGCGGCGCAGCGGGCGACGGCGTCAGGCATGTGATCAAGATCACCCGCACGCGGAACGGTCGCAGCGTCGTGCTGGATGCCGACGAAACGACGCCGGTCGAGCCCGGCGACGTCATCGATGTCAGGAACGAGATATCGAGCGTCCTGCCGCGCGACGAAGCCGCCGTGGCGCCCCCGAGATCGGCATCCTCAAGGACAGAGCAAGTGCGCGATCGCGAGGTCGCTGGTCCGATTGCCAGATAGCGGAGCTTCGGGACGATTTGCAGCGCGACGGGCTCGAACCTGACGGACGCGCCGCCTCGCATACCAATCGCGCAAACCCGGCGCGCTGGCATTATTCCTTCGCAGGCAGCCATTCCGGGTTACCACCTCGTTCCAGTCGGGACCGCGAAATGCCGTGGCTAATATCATCGCCGGAAGCTGCCGAGCCTTGCGCGATTGACGTGCAGGAATCGAGGACAGCGCAACGGAGACGCGGAAATGCGCAACGGGAAAACGGCTCTCGTAACCGGAGCTGGCGGATTCATCGGACATCATCTGGTCAAGTACCTTGTCGGGCTCGGCTACTACGTTCGCGGCGCCGACCTCAAACACCCCGAATACGAGGCGACTGCGGCCGACGAATTCATGATTGCCGATTTGCGCAGCTATAACCGGTGCCTGCGCGTCGCCAAGGGAATGGACGAGGTCTATCATCTCGCCGCCGACATGGGCGGCATCGGCTACATCACTGCGCTGCACGCGGAAATCACCCTCAACAATACGCTGATCGATGCGCATATGCTGCAGGCAGCGCAGCGCAGCGGGGTCAAGCGGTTTCTGTTCTCGTCATCGGCCTGCGTTTATCCGCAGCACCTGCAGCGCAATCCGGATGTCGTTCCGCTGCGAGAGGAGGACGCGTTTCCGGCCGATCCGGAAGAAGGGTACGGCCTTGAAAAGCTCTACACCGAAAAGCTGTGCCAGTATGTTTCCGAGGACTGGCAGCTGCCGACGCGGGTCGTGCGCTTTCACAACGTGTACGGCCCGCTCGGTACTTATGACGGTGGCCGCGAAAAGGCGCCGGCCGCGCTGTCGCGCAAGATTGCGGCGCTACGCAGCGGAGACGAGCTGCAGATCTGGGGCGATGGAAAGCAGACACGATCCTTCATGTATATTGACGATTGCGTGGAAGGCATCCATCGCATCATGCGCTCCGACCATGCCGCCCCGCTGAATCTCGGGACGGACGAACTGGTGACGGTCGACGAGCTCGTCGACATCATTGCCGACATCGCAGGCAAGACTGTGATCAAGCGCCACGACACCTCGAAGCCGCAGGGCGTACGCGGACGCAACAGCGATAATTTCCGGCTGAGGGCGGTACTCGGCTGGGAGCCAAAAACACCTCTGCGGCAAGGGCTCATTCCGACTTACCGCTGGATTGAGCACCGCATTTCAAGCGAGCCAAAGCTTTCGGGAATTGCGGCCGAATAGTCATCCCCCCTGCCGGCGGGCAAGGAGGCTTCCCAGCATGGCTGACCAGGGTCTGAACCTGCATCAAGCCGGTCGCGCGCGACTGCGCTCCCGCAGGCGGCAACGTCAGGATGTCGGTATCGCCGCTCGGTACCGAAGACCGATCGTCATCGCTTCGCTCGTTTTGGGGGATCTTGCGGCGGTGCTGGCCGCAGATTTCTGCACTCGTATGCTGGCAGAAGCGGCGGCGCTGCCGCCGCCTCAACCTTTCGAGCTCACCGCTTTGCTGGTCGCTGTCGCCTTCTTCGCGGCCGGACTCTACAGCGGATCCGGACCTGGACCTTACGAGCGATTCCGGCAACGAACGCTCGGGCTCGCTTGTGTTTGCGTGATCTGGACCATCGACGCAATTCCGGAGCCAACTGCCGTCGACGTCATATTCGTGCAGATCGCGAATGCGGTCTGCCTCTTGGTGATCGGCCATTACATCGAAGCCGCAGCACGGGCGGTGCTGATCCATGTCGACCTGTGGGGCGCCCGTACCGTCCTGGTGGGCACCGCCGACCAGTGCCGGGAGCTCGCAAAACTCCTGGCGCGCAAGCCGGAGCTTGGCCTGAAGCTGATCGGGCTGATCAGGTCGGATCATGACGCCAGCCCGGAGAGTGGATCATTTCCGCTGCCCGTGATCGGGCGGACGAGCGATCTCGCCCGGAAGCGACTGCGCACCGATAGCGAGTTCGCCATTTTCGCGACAGTAAGCGAGCTGGCGGTAGTCCTTCGGGATTGCCCAGCCTTCGCAGCGCCATGTCGTTTCATGCTGCTTCAGGACATTGACACGGTTCAAGGACCGTGGCTGCGCACCCGAGTGTTGCAGACAATGATCGGCATCGAAATCCAGCGCGACTCCCCGTCCCGGCAGAACCGGCTGCTCAAACGGGCGTCTGACATGCTGCTCGCTGTTCCGATCGCACTATTGGCGCTGCCGGTTGTCGGGCTGGCGGCGCTGTTGATCAAGCTGGTCGATCCCGGCCCGGCCTTCTACGCGCAGAAACGTATGGGAAGCGGCGGAAGGATGATGGCGGTCTACAAGCTGCGGACGATGTACACCGACAGCGAAAGGCTGCTGAAAGAATATCTCGACCGCAACCCGCAGGCCCGCGCCGAATGGCAGAAGCATTTCAAGCTCCGCAACGATCCACGGGTTCTTCCGGTGATTGGCAATTTCCTGCGCCGCTCCAGCGCCGATGAATTGCCTCAACTCTGGAATGTCGTGTGCGGAGACATGAGCCTGGTCGGACCGCGTCCGCTTCCCGCCTATCACGCCGAACAGCTCGACAAGGAATTCCTGTCATTGCGGGCCAGTGTCCCTCCCGGTATTACCGGACTGTGGCAAGTCTCCTCGCGCAGCGACGGCGATCTGGAGGCGCTGCGGGAGCAGGATCTTTTCTATGTCCGCAACTGGTCGCCATGGCTCGACTTCTACATTCTGCTGCAAACCATACCGGCCGTCTTGACGGCCAAGGGCGCGCGATAACGGTCGAAAGGAGGCCGGCGCGCATCAAGATGCGGGAAAGCGCGAGCCGGAGACTTGCGTACAAGAATCGTAGCCTTTGGTAGCGGGGGAGGGACTCGAACCCCCGACCCCAGGATTATGATTCCCGTGCTCTAACCAGCTGAGCTACCCCGCCACTTAGCGTTCGGCGGCGGCCGGAATGGGCCGCATTTTGCGGAACGCGCGGCATATAAGGAGTGGGGTGCTGGGCTGTCAAGCAAAGCCACAGCCCGGATCAAGCTATTGAACGCTGCGCGAGATTCCAGGTCCGATGCTGCGCATCGCCCCGAATGACGGCGGCTGGGGGCCCTTATTTCGGCCGCACCGACTGGTCGCCGCCGGGGCTGCCGGGCGGCGGGATCACGGGCGTCTTGCCGGCATCGGGCGTCGGCGCGCGCATTTCGGGATCGACGCCGGCGGGCGGGCACAGGACGCCGTCGGATTGCGCGAGCTTGTCGCCGAGCGGCTCGCGGGCCTGGCCGGTGGTCTGTCCATCCGGCGCGACGGCACCGGGATGGGCGCCCTTCTCCATAGGCGCGCAATTTTGCGGCCGGTTAGGCGCGGGCGGCGCAGTCTGCTGCGCCGGAGTCGACGGCGACGGCGGCGCCTGCGCGAACGCGGAACCGGCCACCATCAAGATAGATGAAATGAGTAGCGCGTGTTTCATCGTCATGGGAACAAAACGGTTTGGGCGCGCCGATGTTCCCGCGATGAAAGATTACGTTTTGCGATAACGGATCAGCGAAAAGTGCCCCATCGGCGGCATCGGGCGCCGTTCGGCGAGCGTCACGCCGCCGTGTTTGGCGGCCCAGTTCACCAGCCGCTCCCACGGGAATTCCGGACGCCAGCCGAGCCGGCGCGCTACGGGCGCAAAGGCCAGCTCGAAGGCGCGGCGCGGGCCGCTCTCGGCGCCGATGTGGTTGACCAGGATCAATTCGCCGCCGGGTTTCAGCACGCGGATGAAATCGTCCAACGTGGCCTCGGGATCCGGCACCGCGGTGATGACATATTGCGCGACCACCGCATCGAATGAGGCGTCGGCGAAGGCCAGCTGTTTCGCGTCCATCACCGCGAGCGTCTCAACATTGGATAGACCCAACGTGCGCACGCGCTGCTTGGCCTTGCGCAACATGCCTTCGGAGATGTCGACGCCGCACAGTTTCGTGCTGCGCGAATAGTCCGACAGCGAGAGCCCGGTGCCGACGCCGACGTCGAGCACGCGGCCGCCGATGCGGTCGGCTTCCGCAATGGTGGAGCGGCGGCCCTCGTCGAACACCTTTCCGAACACGAGATCATAGACCGGCGCCCAGCGGTCATACGCCTTGGTGACGCCAGTGAGATTGATGTCCCCCATCCCCTGCCCTGAATTTTCTTATCTGATTGCCTCGACCAGTGGCGCGGCGCCTTCGCGCCCGATCATCTTCGCCGACGCGCTCCTGATGAATCCGCCGCCGAGCACGCGCGCCTGTCCCGCAGGCGCGTCGTAGAACACGCAGGCCTGGCCGGGCGAGACGCCCTCCTCGCCCGCAACCAGCTCGACTTCATAGCCGTCCTGGCCTGCGCGCAGCCACGCCGGCTGCGGCGGACGCGTCGAGCGCACGCGCACGAACATCTCGATGCCCTCGCCGATCACGCGGTCGAGCGCGCCGTCGCCGATCCAGTTGACGTCGCGCAGCACAATGCGGTCCATGCGCAGCGCTTCGCGCCGGCCGACCACGACCCGGCGGGCATCCGCATCGAGCCGCACGACGTAGAGCGGCGCGTTTGAAGCAATGCCGAGCCCCTTGCGCTGGCCGACGGTGAAATTCGCAATGCCCCGATGGCGGCCGAGCACGCGGCCGGCGAGATCAACGATGTCGCCGGGCTCCATCGCGTTGGGGCGCAGCCGGCCGATGATGTCGGTGTAGCGGCCGGTCGGCACGAAGCAGATATCCTGGCTGTCCTGCTTGTCGGCGACTTCGAGGCCGAAGCGGCGCGCCAGCTCGCGCACCTCGGGCTTGCTCATGTCGCCGAGCGGGAAGCGCAGATAATCGAGCTGTTCGCGCGTGGTCGCAAACAGGAAATAGCTCTGGTCGCGGTCGCTGTCGGCCGCGCAATGCAGCGCGCGCGAGCCGGAGGCCAAGCGGCGCGAGGCGACGTAATGGCCGGTGGCGAGCGCGGCGGCGCCGAGATCGCGCGCGGTCTCAAGCAGGTCGCGGAACTTTACCGAGCGGTTGCACTCGATGCAGGGCACCGGCGTTTCGCCAAGCGCGTAGCTGTCGGCGAAATTGTCGATGACGGCTTCGCGAAAACGGCTTTCGTAATCCAGCACGTAATGCGGAATGCCGATCGAGGCCGCGACATTGCGCGCGTCATGGATGTCGCGCCCGGCGCAGCAGGCGCCCTTGCGATGGGTCGCCGCGCCATGGTCGTAGAGCTGCAGCGTGATGCCGACGACATCGTAACCCTGCGACTTCAACAGCGCAGCCGTCACCGACGAGTCGACGCCGCCGGACATGGCGACCACGACACGGGTGTCTTCGGGACGGCCGGTGAGGTCGAGACTGTTTCGCATGGCACCTAGTGGTCGATGCGGCCGCTTGCATTGCGACCGGAATGGCGGCTCAAGCCCTTGCGTCGACAAGGCTTTGCGCGCCGGAATGGCTCGAAAATGCCGGATGCTCCGGCGGGCACACCTCTAATATAGGCCGCTATGGCGTGAAGCAATCGGCGCCCCTGTCATTTGGCCGGCTTCGGGGACAAGCGGCAAATCTTGCCGCGGGGCAGAAAAGGCGGGCGGTTTCAGGGGGCCGCTGGGCGACGGCCTGTTTCATAACACATTGAAAAGTAACGATTTTATTCGACGGATGCGGCTGGCCCAGTCCTTGCTAACTAAAGGGCGAGTTCCAATCCCGAGAGGCCGCCCGTGGTCAGCGTAACGTCCGATATCACCAGCACTTCCTTCCCTGGCCCGTCGCCGCGGGCCAAGGCCGACTCGCCGCCCGCCAGCGACAGCTTTGCCTCGCTCGTCGACAGCAACACCACGGCCGCCGCCAACAATAATGAGCGCGCGCGGGATCGGGACGCCTCGCCTGCGCCGCAGCAGGCCACTCGCGACAAGCGGCCCGCGCCGTCCCGCCGCGACGATGCTGCGGCCGCCGACAAACCGCGCGACGCCAAGGCGGACAAGCCCGAGCGCAACGAAACGGAAGACGGCGACGCAGCCGCCGCCGATCAGGCCGCGAGCGACAAGCCCGCGGAGACTGGTTCGTCCAAGCCCGCCAAGACCAAATCCGCCGCCGACAAGGGCGACGAGTCAAAGCCGGCTGAAAAGCCGTCTGCCGACGAAACCGACGTTGCCGACGGCACCGACACGCAGGTGGCAGCCGACCAGACCTCCGCCGCAACCGCCGATGCATTGGCTGCCGCGATCCAAGTCGCCATCGTAGCGACCGATGCGCAGGCGGCGGCTGCACCGCCGGCGTCCACCACGACGGCGCCCGGCAGCGGACAGCCCGCCATTGCGGTAGCGGCCGTTGCCGCCAGCACGGCCGTGACCGAGGCGGCCGCCGCGCCTTCTGTCGCTACGCTCAATATCAATGCCGCGGACAAAACCGCGGCGCCGGACGTGAAGACCGGCGCGCAGGCAGCTGCCGGCGAGAAAACCACCACGACGCCCGCACCGGGCACGCCAGCCGGTGACGCGACGGCGACGACACCTGGCATCGTCGTGGCGGCCGCAACCCCGCGCCCAGCCGCGCCGAAGGCCGCGGCGACGATCAAAACTTCGTCCGCCGCCGGCGACGCCGCGGCCGCATCCGACGATACGGACGCCCCGACCGCCTCGCCCACCGCGCCAGCCGTGAACTCGGCGGCAGCGCCCGCGGCTCCCGGCACCGGGCAGACCGCGACGGTCAAGCCGAACGTCAGGAACGCCCCGATCGAGCCAACGAAGCCGGAAGCGTCCGGCGTGCAGGCGAGCGCGGTAACCGCGGCCCATCTCAACGCAAGCCAGGATGCGGCGCCGGCCCAGACCAATGCGCAAGCCAACACCGTGCAGGCCGCCGTTCCCTTCCAGCCGCAACTGCAGGCGACCGCCGCGCCGTCGCAGCCTTCCTACACCGTCACCGCGGCCACGCCGTCGGCTGCGGTGCCGCTGTCGGGGCTCGCGATGGAGATCGCGGCCTCTGCCAACAGCGGCAAGAGCCGCTTCGAGATTCGCCTGGATCCCGCCGAGCTCGGCCGCATCGATGTGCGCATCGATGTCGACCGCAACGGCCAGGTGACCTCGCACCTCACCGTCGAGAAGCCGGAAACCCTGTCGATGCTGCGCCAGGACGCGCCGCAGCTGCAGCGCGCGCTGAGCGATGCCGGCCTTTCCACCGGCGACAGCGGCCTGCAGTTTTCCCTGCGCGACCAGTCATCGTCAGGGCAGAACGGCAACCAGTCCAACAATCCCAATGCCCAGCGCCTCATCATCACCGAGGACGAAGCCGTCCCGGCGTCGGTCGCCAGCAGCTACGGCCGCATGATGGGCGCGCGCGGCGGTCTGGACATCAGGGTTTAAGGAGGCCGCAATGGCAGTCGATGCAACCATGGCAAGCGCGGTGACGGCGACCAACACCGCCACGAGCTCGAGCTCGAGCAGCAGCACGTCGTCGAACACGACCATCGCCAACAATTTCCAGACCTTCCTGACATTGCTGACCACCCAGCTGCAGAACCAGAATCCGCTGGACCCGCTCGACACCAACCAGTTCACCCAGCAGCTCGTGCAATTCGCCAGCGTCGAGCAGCAGTTGAGGCAGAACGACCAGCTCGCCACGCTGGTCAACCTCGAGAAAACAGCGCAATCGACCGCGGCGCTGGCCTATGTCGGCTACACCGCAGTGGTGGATGGCAGCAAGGCGTCGTTCGACGGCACCAACTCGGCAGCCTGGACCCTGAAGGCCCCGAAGGACACCACAGCGACCATCACTATCACCAACGCGGCCGGCCAAACCGTCTTCTCCGGCTCCTATGCGGTGCAACAGGGCAATCAGACCTTCACCTGGGACGGCAAGGGCAATGACGGCACGCAGTGGCCTGCCGGCACCTACACGCTGAATGCCAGCGGCAAGGACTCCGCCGGCAACAACGTGGGAATCCCCAGCGAAGTCCAGGGCGTGGTCGATTCGGTCGACCTCACCGCCTCTCCGCCGCTGCTCTGGATCGGCGGTCAGACCTACACTACCGACCAGATCAGGCGCGTGGTACGGCCGGGCTCGAGCTGAACTTCTTAACGTTCGGTTAGAACTCCTTAACGCAAATTAACCAAATCAGCCCGCAAGCCGTTGATTCGGCAGGCGGGCTTTCGGCTTTTACAAGGAGATTCGTATTGAAGCCTTGGGCTTAGGCAAATTTTAAGCGGGTCGGCGTAGCGTTCACATTGTGAGTTCAGTGGTTGAGAGTTTGTGAGTACGCCATGACAGAACCCCATCGCCCGAGGGTCAAATACGTCATCGGGCCTGACGGCAGTCCGTTGACGATCGCGGATCTGCCCGCGCCCGGCACCAAGCGGTGGGTCATTCGCCGCAAAGCTGAAGTTGTGGCTGCGGTTCGTGGCGGCCTGCTCTCGCTTGAGGAGGCCTGCAGCCGCTACACGCTGACGGTCGACGAATTCCTCTCCTGGCAGTTCTCGATCGACCAACATGGTCTGGCGGGCCTGCGCACCACGCGCATCCAGCAGTATCGCCAGTAAGACTCTCCCATATCGGCATTTGATGAAAACCGGCCTCGTTTCGCGAAGCCGGTTTTTCTCATTTCTGGATTTAGTTTCGCGCCGTTAACTCCGTTAACCAGTTGGAAACCATACCCTAGGCAATAATTGCCCACCTCGGCCGGTTGGGCCGAATCCCTGGGGGCAGTTGGTGCAAAGTCTCGTTGCTTTCCTGAGAGGCCTGGGCGCGGGGCGGCTCGCGGCGATGGTAGCGGTCACCGTTGCCCTGGTCGCCTTCTTTGGCTTCGTCATCATGCGTGTCACGACGCCGCAGATGACCACCCTGTTCACCGATCTGTCGCCCGAGGATTCTTCCGCCATCATCAAGGATCTGGAGCGCCAGGCGATCCCCTTCGAGCTGCGCAACGAGGGCTCCGTGATCATGGTTCCCAAGGACCGGGTGACTCGGCTGCGCATGAAGCTTGCCGAAAGCAACCTGCCCAAGGGCGGCGGCGTCGGCTACGAGATTTTTGACAAGTCGGATGCGCTGGGCACCACCAGCTTCGTGCAGAACATCAACCACATGCGCGCGCTTGAGGGCGAGCTCGCCCGGACCATCCGCGCCATCGACCGCATCCAGGCCGCGCGCGTCCATCTGGTGCTGCCGGAGCGGCCGCTATTCTCGCGCGAGACGCCGGAGCCGTCGGCTTCCATCGTGGTGCGGGTGCGCGGCGCGCTCGAGCCGCAGCAGATCCGCGCTATCCGCCATGTGGTGGCCTCCGCCGTCAACGGGCTGAAGCCGCAGCGGGTTTCGATCGTCGACGAGGCCGGGCAACTGCTGGCCGACGGCGCCACGTCGGAAGCCGACAACGCCGTCGGCGACGACCGCCGCAATGCCTTCGAGAAGCGGATGCGCAAGCAGGTCGAGGACATCGTCTCCTCGGTGGTCGGCCAGGGCCGCGCCCGCGTGCAGCTGTCGGCCGATTTCGACTACAACAAGGTGACGCAGACCTCCGACAAGTTCGACCCCGAAGGCCGCGTGCTGCGCTCGAGCCAGAGCCGCGAGGAATCTTCCGCCACCGCCGAGAATAACGGCCAGGTCACCGTCAACAACGAATTGCCCGGCCAGCAGCGCAATGACGGCACCACCGCCGCGCGCGAGCAGAGCAAGAAGAGCGAAGAGACCAACAATTACGAGATCTCGCGCGTCACCAAGACCGAGGTGACCGAGGCCGGCCGCGTCAACCGCATCTCGGTCGCCGTGCTGGTCGACGGCAGCTATTCCAAGAACGAAAAGGGCGAGATGGTCTACCAGGACCGCAGCAAGGAGCAGCTCGAGCGCATCGCGACGCTGGTGCGCTCGGCGATCGGCTTCGACCAGAAGCGCGGCGACCAGATGGAAGTCGTCAATCTGCGCTTTGCCGAGCCGCCGAGCGTGCCCCCGGTGGCCGAGCCGACCGGCCTGCTCGGCATGTTCCAGTTCACTAAGGACGACGTCATGTACGTCATCGAGCTCGGCGTGATGATGCTGCTCGGCCTCGTGGTGCTGTTCATGGTGATCCGCCCGCTGGTCAAGCGCATCCTCGCAGCCGAAAAGAGTCCGATGCAAACCGATGCCGCAACGCCGGCGCTGGCCGACGCCAAGACCGGCGATACGTCTGGCCAGCCGCTGCTGCCGTCGGGCACGGCAGCCTCGCGAATCGACGTCGCCCAGGTGCAGGGCCAGGTCCACGCCCAGGCCGTGCACCGGGTCGGCGAGCTCGCCGAGCGCAATCCCAACGAAACCGCCTCCATTATCCGTCAATGGTTGAGCGAAGACGCAGAAGCTCAACTCGCGTGATCTGACATGGCATTACCGCAAGCTTCCAACGCCGCCGACATCACCACCGTCATCTCCTCGCTGGCGAGCCGGCAGAACAACCGTACCAAGGCAGAACCCTTGAGCGGGCCGAAGCGCGCCGCCATCCTAATGCTGGCGCTCGGCGAGCAATATGGCGGCAAGGTGTGGAGCCTGCTCGACGACGACGAGGTTCGCCTGCTCTCCATCCATATGTCCACGCTCGGCACCGTCGAGGTCGAGACCGTGGAAGACCTGCTGCTCGAATTCGTCTCGCGCATGTCGGCCTCCGGCGCGCTGATGGGCAATTTCGACGCCACCGAACGACTGCTGCAGCAATACCTGCCGAGCGAGCGCGTGGTCGGCATCATGGACGAAATCCGCGGACCTGCCGGCCGCAACATGTGGGAGAAGCTTTCCAACGTGCAGGAAGAGGTGCTTGCCACCTATCTGAAGAACGAATACCCGCAGACCATTGCCGTGGTGCTGTCGAAGCTGAAGCCGGAGCATGCCGCGCGCGTGCTGGCGATCCTTCCGGAGGACATGGCGCTCGATGTCGTCAACCGCATGCTGAAGATGGAGGCGGTGCAGAAGGAGGTGATCGAACGGGTCGAGCAGACGCTGCGCACGGAGTTCATGTCGAACCTGTCGCAGACCCGCCGCCGCGACGCCCATGAGGTGATGGCGGAAATCTTCAACAATTTCGACCGCCAGACCGAGACCCGCTTCATCACTTCGCTGGAAGAAGACAATCGCGAGGCGGCTGAGCGCATAAAGGCGCTGATGTTCACCTTCGACGACCTGATCAAGCTCGACTCGGCATCCGCCCAGACCCTGATGCGCAACATCGACAAGGAAAAGCTCGGCATCGCCTTGAAGAGCGCCAACGAGGAGGTGCGCGCCTTCTTCCTCGGCAACATGTCCTCGCGCGCCGGCAAGATGCTGCTCGACGACATGGCCGCGATGGGGCCGGTGCGGCTGCGCGACGTCGATGAGGCGCAGGCGCTGCTGGTCAACCTCGCCAAGGACCTCGCCGCCAAGGGCGAGATCACGCTGACCAAGAACCGCGCCGACGACGAGCTGGTATACTGATGGCCGCGCCCGCAAAATTCCTGTTCGACCACGACTTCTCGGTCCCCGACAAGGCGCGCGAGCGGCCGACCCAGGCTGAACTCGCCGAAAAGGTCGCCGAGGCCGAGGCGCGCGCCTATCGCGCCGGCTATGACGCGGCCCAGCGCGAGGCCAAGGTCGAGAGCGACCGCCGGGCTGCGCTGGCGCTGGAGGAGATCGGCATCTCCATCAGGGGGATCGCCGCGCGGCTCGCCAGCATCGAGACGCGGATGGAGACCGAGGCGGTCGACGTCGCGGTGGCGGTGGCGCGAAAGCTCTGCGCCGAATTGATCGCACGCGAACCGCTCGGGGAGATCACGGCGCTGGTATCCGACTGCTTCTCGCATCTGGTGTCGACGCCGCATCTGGTAGTGCGGATCAATGCCAGTCTTTACGAGCCCGCCAAGACGCAGATCGAGCGACTCGCCGCCCATGCCGGCTTCGAGGGCCGGCTGGTGATCCTGGCGGAGCCGACCATTGCCACCGGCGACTGCCGGATCGAATGGGCCGACGGCGGGGTGGTGCTGGATCGCGCCGCGATCGAAGCCAAGATAAGCGAACTTGTCGGGCGCTACATGGCGTCGCGCAACGAGGCCGGAAGGCCGTGAGGATGAACCATGAGTGACACCGATACCAACGTCCCGCTCCCGGACCTCAACGCCGCGGACGCCCCGCCGACCGATGACATCGGCTACAACGAGGATGAAAACGCCTCGCGCATCGCCGCCGATCTCGAGGCGGTGTTCGACGTGCCGGTGCAGGTTTCCGCCGTGCTCGGCCGCAGCAAAATGGACGTCGGCGAGCTGTTGAAGCTCGGCCCCGGCACCGTGCTCGAACTCGACCGCCGCGTCGGCGAATCCATCGACATCTATGTCAATAACCGTCTGGTGGCGCGCGGCGAAGTCGTGCTGGTCGAGGACAAGCTCGGCGTGACCATGACGGAAATCATCAAGGCGGAACGTAACTGACGCCTCTCTCGGACAATACGGCGCTAGATAAGGGCGCGAAGGACAAGAACAGGAGACACTCATGCGGCTTCTCATCGTTGGCACATTGAAGGGCCAGCTCACCACCGCCACCAAGATCGCGATGGACAACGGCGCCTCGGTGACCCACGCCGAGGGCAACGAGCAGGCGATGAACGTGCTGCGCAGCGGCAAGGGCGCCGACCTCCTGATGGTCGATGTCGGTCTCGACATCCGCGACCTCGTGATGCGGCTGGAAGCCGAGCATATCCATGTGCCGATCGTCGCCTGCGGCATCACCAACGATGCCCGCGCGGCGGTCGCCGCCATCCATGCCGGCGCCAAGGAGTACATCCCGCTGCCGCCCGATCCCGAACTGATCGCCGCGGTGCTTGCCGCGGTCGCCAACGATTCGCGCGACCTCGTCTGGCGCGACGAGGCCATGGCCAAGGTGATCAAGCTGGCGCAGCAGATCGCCGGCTCCGATGCGTCGGTGATGATCACCGGCGAGTCCGGCACCGGCAAGGAAGTGCTGGCGCGCTATGTGCATTCCCGCTCGGCGCGGGCAAAACGGCCGTTCATCTCGATCAACTGCGCCGCGATCCCGGAGCATCTCCTGGAGTCCGAGCTGTTCGGCCATGAGAAGGGCGCGTTCACCGGGGCGGTCGCCCGCCGCATCGGCAAGTTCGAGGAGGCGAGCGGCGGCACGCTCTTGCTCGATGAAATTTCCGAGATGGACGTCCGCCTGCAGTCAAAGCTGTTGCGCGCGATCCAGGAGCGCGTGATCGACCGCGTCGGCGGCACCAAGCCGGTCCCGGTCGATATCCGCATCATCGCGACCTCCAACCGCAACTTGCAGGAAGCGGTGCGCGAGGGCACCTTCCGCGAGGACCTGCTGTTCCGCCTCAACGTCGTCAATCTGAAAATCCCGCCGCTGCGCGAGCGTCCCGCCGACATCCTCGAGTTGGCGCAGCACTTTGCCAAGAAATATGCCGAGGCCAACGGCGTGCCGCTGCGCCCGCTCTCGGCCGATGCCAAACGCGTGCTCACCACCAACCGCTGGCAGGGCAACGTCCGCGAGCTGGAAAACACCATCCATCGCGCGGTGCTGATCGGCCAGGGCGACGAGATCGGCTCCGACGCCATCATCACGCCTGATGGCGACCGCCTCGATCTTGCCAAGACCGCGCCGGCCGTGGCGCACGCCACGCTTGCCGCCGAGCAGGTGACGCGGGCGCTGGTCGGCCGCACGGTGGCCGATGTCGAGCGCGACCTCATCCTGGAGACGCTGAAGCATTGCCTCGGCAATAGAACACATGCCGCCAACATCCTCGGCATTTCGATCAGAACGTTGCGCAACAAGCTCAACGAATATGCCGACGGCGGCATCCCGGTCACGCCCGCCGGCGCGGGCGACTACCAGCGGTCGGCGGTGGCGGGCTGAAGCGCCGCCATCGCCGGGAGCCCGACAACGAAGCCAGGAGGCCAAAATGCCGGTTTACTGCTCACGAATAGCTCGGCGCGTCAGGCTTGCGGAAAATGTGAATGGGATCGCCGGGCTGAAAATCACGCCCGGTGAAGGCCACATAGGCGTACAGCGCGAGATAGGCGATCGCGAGCGCGCCGACGGCGTAGAAGGCCCAAGTGGCGATACGCTTGGCGAGGCGTTTCATCGAACCTGCG
>Ga0081539_10001704_pt1 | contig 35441 bp, 21 predicted proteins | sample TabmetS4T2R2_FD_71023 | JGI IMG/M metagenome (GOLD analysis project Ga0081539, IMG submission 71023) | Tabebuia heterophylla rhizosphere microbial communities from the University of Puerto Rico - S4T2R2 | ecosystem: Host-associated > Plants > Roots > Rhizosphere ... | reverse complement strand
GACATTATCACCGGGGTAACAATGTGCCGGAATAACAGCGCTCTTAATGCAAGGGGGGTAAGCATGTTCCGGAATTGATCACGAAGCCGGAATATTTTTTCCCACAAACTTTTTTAAAGGGGGGAAAGCTTCGTCCGGAACAGGGGGGTAAACATCATGCGGAATATACAATAAGAGAAAGTATTTGATAGAATCTCTGTAGCTTCTATAATTTCTTTTTTTACTTTAAAAGTTGTCGGTTCTTCCATCGTCGCGTTTTTGTTGATTACGTTTAATTTGATCGATGATTTCCTGCGGCAGATCAGTGTGTTTTCGCGCTGCCATCCTTAACTGTTCTTGCTCATCAGACGCTAACTCGAGATTACTAATAGAAAGCGCTTTTCTTTGTCTAGTGCCGTTAATAATAACAAAAGGGTCTATAGCAGATTCATTTACAACAATGCTACCCACAGGATACAATTTTTCCAGTCGATCGAGCTCAATTTCAATTTGAGGTAACAAATAACCAGTTGAACAAATCCACTCGTAAATATTGTCTTTGTTTATATTTATACTTTTAGTTGCCATATTTTAATGATTCGACTAATTCGAATGCTTGCTTTTTATATACTCTTATAGAATTTTGCGAGATTTTTAAAACTTCCTTCAATTCTTGCCTAAGACGTTTAGGTAGATATTTTCCTTCATGTTCGTGATATAAATAGGTTAAGTATATAATTTTATGCTTAGGGGTTAACTTTGAAAATATCTTATCCAGTTTTCTTTCTGCTTCTTGCAATTCTTTCAGTTTTTCCGGAGTGTAATTTTGATCCGGCTTAATCAAAGAAGTAATCACATGTTCTTCGCCTGTATATGGTGATTCATCAGGATTGACATAATCTGCAAATTCATTCCTAGCAATTTTGAATAGATAGAGGCGAAACATTTATCAATATCTTTTACTCTGCATTTGGATACTTTAAACGTGGGATAATGATAGAATTTTTCGAATACGCGATTTGCAATTTCTTCTGCATCCGTTTCAGTTAATCCATTTTTTGTACACATTATATTACACCTCTCCAGCACTTCCCTTCTATATCTGAATGTGATTACAATAAAAGCCGCTTGAGACCAAGAATCAGATTCTTCATCCCCTTTAAGCTGGACAAACTCTACCAAGTCTTCCAAGTTTTCATTTTGTAAATCTTGCCAATTCAAACATCCTTAATTATATACCTAAAAGCGTTAGGTAACGGATTGAGTACAATTAGGTAACGGTTTAAGTATTTAAATAAAATCGTTTTTACAATTTTAAAAATAATGAAAATGAAAGAACAAATTAAATATTACCCAGTTGGAAACGGCGATCAGTCGCTAATAACCTTAAGAGATGGTACAACAATAATGGTTGATTGTAACATAAGGCAGGACTCTATCGGAAGTGCCGATCCGAAAATATATGATGCAAAAAAAGATTTGCTCAAGTCTATCGAAAGGAGAGATGACAACCCTTATGTAGATGTTTTTATTCTTACGCATGGAGATTGTGACCATTGCAGAGGATATAAAAGCAATTTTTATCAAGGTGATCCAACGAAGTACTCAGATAAGAATAGGAAAGTAGAAGAAATTATTATTGATGAAATGTGGTTTTCCCCAATGATTGCAGAAGAGCACACAAATAATGACGAAGATGCATATCAGCAAGAAGCGGAAAGAAGGCTTGATTTACATCGCAGAAAAGATCCAAATAGAAATCTACCCGGTAACAGAATAAAAATAATAGGTTATGATAGCAATAAAGACTACCAAGATTTAAATCATTTAAGAGCAATTCCCGGTACGATTGTAAAAGAATTCAACAACAAAACTCAAAACACATTTTCAGTTTTTATTCATGCTCCTTTTAAAGAACATCTAACCTCTGCTGAAAAAGATAAAAATTCTACAAGCATTGTATTTCAAGTTAGATTTAAAGAGTTCGCCTCAGATAATGAATTCACAGGGTTAGCAATGTTTGGTGGAGATTCTGATCATTACTCATGGAAGATAATTCTTGATAAAACAAAAAAATATAAGAATGATGTAAATGAGCAAGCGTTAAACTGGGATTTATTTTTAGCGCCTCATCATTGTTCTTGGTCTTTTTTTAATGATAGACCACAACATGAAAATCCAGAACCAACAGAAACTTCTTTAGAAGTATTAGACTACATGCGTGCCGGAAGCAAAGTGATTGCGTCAAGTAAAAAGATTGTTGATGACGATGATAATCCTCCTCATTATGAAGCAAAACAAGAGTATATCAAAAAACTTGATAGTAACAATGACTTTCTAAACACAGCTATTGAACCTAAAGAGTCTGCACCAAAGCCTATAATATTTGAAATCACATCGCGAGGTGTAAATAAAGTTGACACAGAAAGTGGAGATAAAAAATTAGCAGCTGCAATGTCGGTTGCCTCATCTGCAATTATTAAAAAACCTTGGTGTAAATGAGATATGATTTAATTAAAGATATTGAAGAAGCGTTAAAGAGTTATCCATTACTGCATTGGTCAAATAAAAGTGAAAAGAAAATGATTATGGGTAAATTCATTGCGCATAAGGGTGACATTAAAATTGAAGAGTATGAAGTGGAAATAAACCTCCCTAAGAATTATCCATACGATATGCCATTGGTTATTGAAACCAGCAATAAGATTCAACCACGCAATGCTACAAGACACATATTTGTAGAAGGTAATTTATGCTTCGGCAATAAGCAAGATACTTTAAGACTTTGCAAAAATGGAATTACTTTTAAATGGTTTCTTGATAAAATTTTGAATCCACATCTCTGTCGTGAATATGTGAAAGATAAAACAGGTGAATATCCTACTGGTGAAAGGAGCCATAAAACAGAAGGCATTTGGGAAGGTTATTATGAACTTTTTAAAACCACCAATAAAGAAAGCATCTTGAAAGACTTAAACTTTCTACTTACTCGTTCAACTTTTGCAAAAAACAAAGAGTGTTATTGTGGCTCCGGGAAAAAGTATAAAAGATGCCACGAAAAATGGCTACCATTAATTTTTGATATTGGACGAAACAATGTAAAGAGTTTGTACGATGAATTGAAAGCCGATTTTGATTCACGCAAATCATAAATCAATTTTATGAAAAAAGAAATTTCAGTGGCTATCATGATTCTATATGTTGTTCTATGGATACTTATTATTGGATACATGTTTTATCTACTCACTTCTACAAATACATTTCAGGATGATTATAAGTTAATCCTTGAATGCATTTGCGTTGGTGGATGTGGCGGGGTGTTATATTGTTTACGCGGAATTTATCTCAATTACTGTGTTCTTAAACAATGGTCAAATGATTGGATAACTTGGTATATTCTTCGTCCAATTGTAAGCTTTATTTGTGGTGGTGCAAGTTATCTTTTTTTAAAAGCTGGTTTATTGGTTTTAGAAGCAAAAAAGGAAATTGACGCAAGTAATCTCGGCTTTTTTGCCTTTGCTTTTATTGCCGGCATGAACGTAGATAAATTCATTTCAAAAATTGAAGAAATAGCTCAAGCAACTTGGGGAATTGAAAAGAGTAGAACATCTACAAAAAAAAGTAGCGATTCTTAATACGCATGGAACTAGATGCCGCTACATGTAACGCGTTTTATGCTGTTGACTAAACGAAAGCTTAAGAAGCCAATTTACTTCCGTATCCAGTTCAAAAAGATGTGAGGCAAAACGGTTATAATATTCCTGCGGAATCCACCTTTCACCCAAATTGAAATCGAGCAGTTCAAAAGGTATTTTTTCCGGTTGTATTTTTTCAAGTGCTTCTTTACTTTCTTGTAGCTGCAAATCGTTTGGTCTTTCAGTAAGCTTTTCAACAGCAACACTTAATTTGTTTACCACGTTACCGCTCAAAAACTGATCGGCGGTTTCCCATTTATTGTTGACCGGATTGAGATAAATATGGTTGCTTAAAGATTGAATCGTTTCTGCTTCTGTTTGTTCCGTTGCCGCCGCAATAAAATCAATATCAACCCTACCTTTATCGTTCAGGCTTCTTGCAAGTGCCTCAAGAGGATTATCTGTATGAAATACTTCTTGCTTTTGAATCAGTGATTGAGTAAGAATATCAGACTTTACAAATTTTTCGCCCTCTTTTCTTTCAAGTGATGCAAGCACTACAGAACCAAAAGCTTCGTCTTTTAAAATGCGCTGACGATTTGTTGAAGAATTCAGAAGTCCATAATCTGATACCAGTTTATCGTAAGCTTCATTCAGATGTTCTCTTAATACACTATGTTCAATGTTGCGATTTGATTCCTTATCGCTTAATTCCAAATAAGCATCTCTTATTAGTGTGTATTGCTTGTAGAAGTCCAAATCCTTTTTGTCATTCACGCTTGGTAAAAAACAAGGACGCTCCTCAATAAAAGAAAGGAATCCAACTCTGTCATTGCGCACGATAAGCGTTCCTTCTCTGTGATATAGATTCACATCTGTCAATCGCTCTTGCTGTTCCTTATTATGCCCGAATACTATATGGTGTTCTGCGTCACCTTCGTTAAAGAAATCATGGTTGTAATCTTTGAGTTTATTTGAAAGATGAGTAAGTTCATTTTTGATTGCAGCAGCATTCATCCAGTTAGCCGGAAAATCAATCTCTTTTGTATTGGAATAGAGTTTATAAACGTACTGTTTGAAAGAGTGAGCTTTAGCTGTTATAAGAACAAAGGCTTCGTGATCGGATTTATCTGCAGCCTTAATCTTGTTTACAATACGTGCTGTCTGCTTTTGAATTACGCTAGCATCCAGATCGTTGATATAAGCCATTGCCCGGTTGATGCTTTCCGCAGGAGCGATATCAAACAATCCTAATTGAACAGGCGTATCAACGGCTACGCTTTCCGGCACCGGAAGGAAAGTAAGCTTCTTCTCTGTACCGATAGGAGGTTTGACAGCTAATGCAAACGCATTTTTGTTGAAGCGGGTGTTAATACCTTCTCTTATTATTTCACTTAACTTTTCCTGTATATTATTTATATCGCCATGTTGCCAAACTGTTTGATGCGCTTTGCCATACTGATTTTTTCCGGCTCGTATTTCATTGCCGGTAATTATTTCAGGACGCTGATGAATGAATTGATTAAGGGTGTATTTACCAAATTCGTTTTCCTGTTCAATTGTTCCAACCAATAGCTGTTCGTCTTCGGAAAGATCCATTTTGTTTACGTTCTTTTGGACAATTAACAGGTGACTTGGAGCTTCTGTGTTACCTGTGTCCTTCATGAGGTTATCGGGCATTACAGAGATACTTATAAAGTCGGCTTCAAGAAAAAGATAGGTTCTTGCGCTCTTGTTGGAAGGGCTATTAAGAAAAGCATCTGTGGTGAGATATGCTAAAATGCCACCGTTGTTAATCTTATCAAGGCCTTTAGCAAAAAAATAATTATGAATTTTACCTGATAGCGCCTCACTTTTATATGCCGGGTCATATACCGGGAAATTTCCGAAAGGAATGTTGCTAACAATCAAATCGTATTTACCATTATCATTTGTTGGAGTGTTTTCAAAAGCGCTGATATGAACTTTTGAAGGAATATCAAATGAACTATTCAAAGCTTGCAGTACTCTACCTGTCAGTATATCTTTTTCTACTGCTGTAACATTTTGCAGAGCCGGAAAACTCTTTATTGCTTCCGTAATAAAAATACCTGCACCACTACTTGGTTCATAAAAAGCCTTGGGTTCGACACGTTGTTCTTTTAAAACCTTGTATAAAGTTTGAGGAACAACTGCAGGTGTATAGAATGCCGTGAGGGCACTGTTCTTCACCGAGTCAATTACTTCTTTATACCTTTTTTCATCAAAATGTTCCTGAAGGAGTTTATGCAACTCCATTATTTTTGGGTAGAGTTTTAGATCAGTTTCCGTCGCGTTTTGCTTTATCCATTCCTCGCTTGTGGAGTTGGGATACAACATTGCTTTGATGCCGCCGAAGCCGGCATATTTTTTTAAAGCTTCAGCTTCAGTCATTGAAACTTTTTCGCCTTCCTTCCATTTAAGTGCAATACGAATAGCTTCGATATTATCACTTAATTTTTGTTGAACATTGTATCCCATACTTCACAGTTTTCTCGCTCACTGATTGCTTGCTAAATACTCGCTAATCGCTCCTGTAACAGCGTACCTTAATTGTCTGTCATCTTCATTTTCTTCATTAAATCCAATGGAATTGAACACCGGTTTGCAAAAAGCTATCATATTGATCACTTCATATTTGAGTGTTCCTTTATCTTGTAATTGCTGATAAGTTGTTTCAAAATCTTCCTGAAGAATTGAGCAGATGTAATTAAACTTCGACGGTTTTAAATCTTTGGTAAGCTCTTCTAAACACACTTCTTCTATGATATATGCAGGAGTGTTTTTTTCTTGAAGTTTGTTGAGAAAATCCGTTATTGCACTTACTTTTTCCGTTAGATATTTTGTAAGCCCGCCGTTTCCCTCAAGCGATAGAAGTACATCAGGACTGTTTTTTTTGATATACTCATGAAGCTTATTGATTAGAACGTCCCGCATAATATTTATGACTTGAATCAATTATAATCCGAAGAATGATTTAATTACTGTTGCAACTACAACGAGAAAAACACAACTGCCAAACCATGCTGCAGCTACCTTGCCTGTATCATGATCGCCATGATTCCATTTTTGATAAACCTTTACACCACCAATTAAACCAAGTAGTGCACCTACTGCATACATAAGATTAGCGCCGGAATCAAAGTAACTTTTCACCATATCGGTCGCTTGGTCAATTCCGGCATTGCCATCTTGAGCAATGCTTTTGAATTGAATTAACATTGTTAATAGTACGAGTTCAGTTATCGATAACCGTTGTTGGTTGCTTTTTCGTGTCACTTTCATACACACAATTTTTATTATGATTAAAGAATTTTCATGGAAGCTCCATTCACCTAATTCACCCACAGTCCCGCCAAATCTTCCTCATCAAGATGAATGGAGCAGTTATTCAGGCACTCTTGCCGGATATAATTATTTGTATTTGATTTATCCAGCGAATAGTTCATAGAAGATTTATTGAGCAAGAGTTGGAGAGCGTATAATATTTCTTCTTTCGCCAAATTTTTATCTCTCGCAGTTTTTAATAGTACGAGTATCTCTTCTTCGCATTTATTGGATGTATCAGATACATTTTGTTGGTCAGGCACTTCAAGCGATAGTTGCGATTTATGAGACAAAATTTGTTTTATCTCAAAACAATAATATTTAAGAGCAATGGTTCCATAATAAAGCAGACCTGCTATTGCGACCATAGCCCAGTATAATGACCAACTAATAGTGCTTAACATATTTGTGCTTTTTAATTTTCTGTGAACCAGCTAAAAAAATTGAACCGTACATGAATGTTGTTTTGTTGATACAAATATGCTATGGATGAACATGGTAAAAACAGTAGAAGGGGTAGGACAACCGGACTAACAATATTGAAAATGACCGAGATAATTTTTTTTAATTACAAGTATCCTATATCTGCCCAAAAGCGAAATATGTCTTAAGCGCCTAATTGACTGGCCGTTAAAAAGAGTTTTTTATTTCATTATTCGTACATATAGTGCTTTCTCAGAAATGGTTTTATAATGCTGCCATCATACTTCAGTTGATTCATCCCTCATTCAGTTGAATAGGAGAATATTTCGCAATCTCTTGAAACTCCTCGCCATGCGAATAGTAAACTTTCCTATTGTTTTCACATTCACCACAAAATACATTTGATTAAAATCATACTATAATTCTTTCAACATCCAACGCTGTGACGGAAACACAAGAATAAAAACGGTGTGTTATCATTTTTTGATTTAAAAACTTTATGTATGAATAAGACATTCACATTCATTTGCAGTATTTCTTTTTTATTTTTTTTTAGTGTAAACACCCTCAAAGCACAGACGGTGTGCTGTCCTTTACCAATTAATTTGGTAGCAGATTCAGTGTCCAGTAATTTCTTCTGTGTTCGTTGGCGCGTTACGGATTCTGTAGCCTGTGATACGCCACATGCTGGCACCTTGCAATACAAACCCGTCGGTACAACAACATGGACTACTGTGCAAGTCAGTTACAGTTACCCTTATTTCTATGCAACCAAATGTGATACAGCAATGCCCTGTACAAAATACCAGTGGCGTGTACGGAATAAGTGCGTCACTTCAGACTCAACGGTAAATACCGCTTGGGTTGCAGGGCCACGTTTTACAACAAATTGTGATTCTACAGATCCGAGGACAGCTGGCGCTGTTCATATTTATCCTAATCCAGCAAGAAATAGTATCACCGTGAATGTTGCTTTCCCCCAAACCACCGAAGTAAAAATTGTTGTCGCGGATGTGCACGGTAATCAAAAACTGCAAAAAGAAGTAATGCTCCTTAACAACGTGTTGCGCATGCCGGTGGATATTAGTACATGGAATAAAGGAATTTATTTTATTACAATAATAGAGGGAAAAAGAAATACTCGATATAGTTTCATAAAGGAGTGAAAGAAAAAAGCCGCTATATCGTGGAAGGGTAAGAAGGGTGAATTGTAGACAAACACTTAACACCTATATGAATCTCAAAATCGAATGATCCAGTTAAGCAATAATAAAATCATTCTTAGCAATAAATTTCAACAGTAAAAAATCTTGCTTATAATACTAACCAACATTATCTTTTTTGACCTTTTAACATAATCTCTTATGCGAAAAATTTTATTGTCTTTTGCATGCCTATGGCTTGCATGTTCTTCTATTGCGCAAACCAAAGTTCAGGTTAAAAGCGACACCGTTAAAATTGCTAATGGGGAACTAGCAATTAACAACTCAACAAAAGCTGTACAGGGTTTTTTATACAATACAGGCAATGGAATTACTTCTTTTAAAAGAGGTGCAGTAAAGTTAAATGACACTACATATCTTATAGGTGCAGACACTTTGCATATCCCTCAATTTAGTAACAACCTATTAAGTAATAGCCTTACTTCAGGTCATCTTTTAGTCGGGAACAGTTCTAATATAGCAAGTGATGTTGCTATGTCAGGAGATGTATCTATAAACAACGCCGGCGTAACGGCTATCGGCAACAATAAGGTTACAGATGGAATGTTGAGACAGTCTACAGGATTATCGGTTGTAGGAAGGTCTACTAATTCAACTGGCAACATTTCAGATATAACGGGAACAGATGGTCAGGTATTACGAGTTTCGGGAACAACACTGGGATTTGGAACGATTGGTAATGCAAGCTTAACGAATTCATCGATAACTATAGCAACGGGAATAAGTGGTACGGACTTTAATATAAGCGGGTCGCCAGTTTCACTGGGTAATACTGTAACATTTAATATACCCGATGCTAGTACTACTTCGCGTGGCCTTGTAACGACTGGCGCTCAAACTTTTAATGGAAACAAGACATTTTCAGGAATATTGGGAGCTACTGGTCGCCTTGGAACCACTGCTTCAGGTAATTCTGCATTCGGAATAGGTACAACGAATTTTGCTTTTCGAATGACAAACAGCGGCTCAAACGTTTTAATGCACTCAATATTTGATGTTGATAATTCAATATCCACGGCTGGAGCACAAGCCTTTGGTTTTGAAACTGCTAATGGATTTGTATTTACAGCAGCAAATGGAACCCGAAGAATTGAAAGGGCTGCCATTAAACTTGTAAATCTTGCAAACACAGCTGGAGCTGAATCAGGCGACTTGGCATTTTATACAAAGCCTGGTACTCCGAGCAATACAGCAGCAACGGAACGTTGGCGTATTGCTTCCACAGGTGAATTAAGTAATACAGGTGCTGTGGGCACTTCAACTCTAACCGTTTCAGGATCTTTAGGATTGAGCTATGTTGCAAAAACGGCTGCCTATCCTTTAACTGCGACGGATCATGTTGTTGATGCAACAAGTGGAACATTTACAATAACACTCCCCACTGCAGCAGGAATTACTGGAAGAATTTACGTTATAAAAAACAGCGGTACAGGAACCATCACCATCGCTACAACCTCTTCACAAACTATTGATGGATCTACTACAAAAACTCTTACTACCCAGTATTCTGGATGCCAATTAATAAGCGACGGAACTAACTGGAAAGTAGTAGCGTCTTTTTAAGCAAAAAAATAGCAGCGCAATATTTTCCTCACCAAAGAATTAGATGGTTATGAAAAAAACACATTTAACGATTACTTGTTTCTTGTTCTTGTCTCATGCTTTTGGTCAAACTCATGTAGAGGTAAAAGCAGATACTGTAAAAGTTGTAAGTGGTGAATTGACCATACAAAACGCATCAAAAAATGTGCAGGGCTTTTTGTACAATGTTGGAAATGGGATCACCGCTTTTGCGAGAGGATTAATAAAAATTGATGACACGACTTATCTTATTGGTGCGGATACGTTACACCTACCTATTGTCGCTTCCCAATCTTTCCAGCAAACACTCGACGTGACTAATGGAAATTTATTAAATCACGATAATGCTATAAAAGTTAACAACCATAATTTGATTTTTGATACGGCGGACAATTTTACAATTAAAGCTAGATATCCTAATATCTGGCATCCTTTCTCTGATGCAACCAGTACGAAACCAGCAACATTTTTGGTTTTAAAGAACGATGGCGATGAAACACCAAATAATACATACGGAGCAATGATCGCAGGCAGCGCTAATGGCGGTGCTATTGTATTCAATAACGATTTTTCAGATGCAAGCAATAGAAGCTTGAAACTTGGTATCGTGGACAATAGTGGAACATTTTCCAATATGATGAAATTCAATTATTCGGCTTTAGGTAACAAAATAATTACTCCATTGGTTCAATCAGCGCAGATAAATTCAATTGTAATTCAACATGGAGACACTCTTTATAAAGCTTCTCTTAGCCAATTATCAGATTCCTTATCATCTTATCTCGGCGGTGGCTCTGATACTCATTTTGCGAATACAGATTTAACAGCAACGGGAAATAGAACCCACAATTTTAGAAATTATGATTTAACAATTGATAGTTTAAATACTCTGTCCCTATTTTCTGGAAGTTCGGCGTCTAATTTTTCGGGGATATATTCTCGTCCAATTGAAATAAGTCTATCAAATGTTAGTGGTGAAAATTCTCAAAAAGCGTCTGATGTTAGTGTAGGTTCTGAGTATGTTATTTTAAGAACAGATAATGGGGGAAGTACGGCCATGAGCTTGTGGTTGCAGCCTAACAAAGTTAGCATCTACGATGGTTTTTCAAATACAAATGCAGCAGTCAGAACAAGATTAAACATAGGAGCAGTTAAAAATTTTGCAGATAATGCAGCAGCCATTGCAGGCGGACTAGTGGTTGGGGATATTTATCGAAATGGTGATGTTCTACAAATAGTCCATTAAGAATTTAGAATAAAAAGCGCTTTTACTGATAAGGTCATTCAAGAGACTATAGCAAAGATAACAGCTGACAAATACACTAAAGCAAATTTCTTTCTCCTATCTGATGTAATATGTAAAATGATATATTAAAATAATTTGTTGCTCTACAGATGCTGTAAGTATAATGCGTACAAATTCTTCTTTTTCATGAGACTCCTCTTCTCCATATTATTTCTTTGTTTTATTTTAACGAGTATAAACTTATATTCACAGAGAGAAGATAAAACTGCTGGCTCGAGTTATCCTTCCACCGATTCTCTACCTGCTAATCCCTTCAACAAAAAAATAAAATACTATGAAGTTTGTTTTGACAGTTTGCATGGCAGAAGGTTGTATTTGTTTTTCAGAGATTATGGTTCAATTGAAGGTATTTCACTAAGAAAATATCCAACACATACTGTTGATACAATTTATTCTCATAAAACTTCTAAAAATTCTTTTTTAAAAGTACATGGTAATGTTCTTTACGATTTAAATTATTACTCGGGCATTGATACTCCCTTCTATCAGAAAGATGTATATCAGCATACCATTCAGGCATATTTAGATATCACTGTAAAAGACCATTATCCTGTAAGGCTTTATATTACCAACAGGTTTGGTAATTCTTCATTTTATAAAAAGTTCACCGATATAAACCTGCTTTATACAAGCAATCTGTTTGTGCAGCCGCTCAAAGAGCAGTTAAAAAAAAAGATGGTCGAAGGGTTGCAATCATCATTAAAGCTTGACTCACTAAAAAAGATATTAGATTTTAAACACAATGAACTTAAGGCGTTGCAGTCATGGCAACACAATCCGGCGATATTGCAAAAACTGGTAGAGGCAAAAGAGCAGGAGCTTTTCAACAAACAAACTACTTCTAACGATTCTCTTAAAAGCAAGTTGTCTTCCCTACCATCGTTTAATAATTTTCAAGTTCAAGACTTGCTTTCAACATTTAATGATTTGCTTGATTCAGGTAAACAACGTATAGCACATGATTCGTTGTTGCAGAGTAAAAAAGATTCTGTAGTTAATGCTTATGAAGCAAAAAAAAAACGCATTGATTCTTTAAAGCAAGAGGTAGCAGCGCTTGAAAAAAAATACAATGAGCTGCAACAAAAGTTTGCCAATATTTCAACTGCTACGTCAAAAGAAATTGATGTGATAAAAAATCCTCATGAACTGCAATCGAAGATGCAGGCATTACACATTGGTGATTCGATAATGCCGAAGGGATATAAAACATTAATGGCTTTAAGAACAGTTGGCATTGGAAGAAACATCATCAACTACTCGGAACTGTCGGTAAAAAATATCAGTGTAACAGGATTGCAGGTAGAATACAATCCTTCTTATTATGTTGCCTTTGCAGCGGGAACGGTAGATTACCGGTTCAGGGATTTTGTTACACAAAATTATCATCATCCAAAGCAATATGTAGCTGTTGCAAGAATCGGTGCAGGGATGAAAGATGGCAATAATGTTATCCTTACTTACTATGCAGGCAGAAAACAAATATATAATTCATTTACCGATACCATTAATCCCAATACCCAAATAGTATCGCCTTACCTGATGGGTTTTACAATAGAAGGCAATTATAAAGTTGGTAACAACAACCTGATAACTGCAGAGGTTGCAAAATCTTCGATGCCCTACTACAGAGCAAACAACAAATCAAACAGTTTGCTTTCCGGTACTGTAAGACTCAATGACCGTTCCAATGAAGCATACTCCATAAAGGTTGCTTCTTTTATTCCACGAACCAATACAGCCATTAACGGGTATTATAAACATTTTGGAATCAATTTTCAATCTTACAGCATATTTACCAATGGTTCTTCACAAAGCGCTTTTAATGTAAGAGTGGAACAACCCTTTTTCAAAAGGACACTTGATATAGTTGCCTCTGTTAATGCAAATGATTTCAGCAATCCTTATATACCGAGTGGATATAAAAGCTCGACCGTTTTTAAAAGCATACAAGCTACTCTTAGAAAAAAGAATTGGCCCATTATCTCGCTTGGTTATTTTCCTACTTCGCAACTCACCAAATTAAACGATGATAAGTTTATTCAAAATCTCTTTTATACATTGGTTGGCGATGTAAATTATTTATACCGGTTTCATAACACGTTATACAGCACCACATTTTTATATACGCAGTTTTATAATGATTCCCGTGACAGCGGCTTTGTGTATTTCAACACAAAAAACCTGATGGTTAATCAAACCATTTTTCTAAACAGGTTCACTCTTCAATTAAACGGTTCTGAAGCTGTAAACAATTATTACCGGTTATATGAAGCAGGCGGTAACATGCAATTTAAATGGAATGATTGGTTGAGTATAGGCAGCGGAATAAAATACAATGTTCAAACAGTTTATAACATCAAACAAATCGGTTACTCTGCCAATGCAACACTTAAGATACCGGTGCTTGGAGAGTTTATGTTCATGATAGAGAAAGGATTTATACCGGGTGCAAACAGACGATTGGTTACAAACAATGTGGGGCGGTTTACCTATTTCAAATCATTCTAAGCGAACTAAATCATTCATAATATGATTAAAAAATTATTGTTTATATGCTGCGTACTGTTTGCGCTTTCGGTTCATGCACAAGTAAACATGACATTGCAGGTGCCTCCCTCCGGTGTGCTGTTGAAGAATCAGTTATGGAATATGCTGTTGGTTTCCTCTTCAAACAGCAGTCAGCTAATAAGGCTAAATTTAAGCCTGCAGGATGCTCAAAGCAACCAGGTGTTGCTATCCGCCACCTCACAAACCATAACACTTGCAAAAGGAGCAACACAGTTACAGGCAAATAATTTTGCACCAATTCAGTACGATTATTATTCTTCCATCTTTAATAATGATCGCGACCCCAATGGTCTGTTACCTGCAGGTAATTATTTAGCGTGTTATACTATTGTAGGAGAGCATAATCTCACACTCAATGAAAACTGTATTCTCATAAGTGTACAACCGCTTAGCCCGCCATTGCTTAACATGCCTGCAAACGAAAGTGTTTTACAAACCAATTACCCCCAGTTTACATGGTTGCCACCCACACCAAAAAATATTTTTAGTGACTTGAACTATGACTTCATACTGGTGGAAGTTTTACCGGGTCAGGCGGCACCGGAAGCCATTCAGAACAATGTTCCGGTATTTAATAAGGGAAGGGTAAGAGATATTTTTTATAATTATCCTGCTTCCAATAAACAGTTGGATACTTCAAAATTATATGCATGGCAAATCATTGCACGTAACGGTAACAATTTTATTGCTCCCAGTGAGGTATGGACATTTAAAATAAAACAGGAAAAACCTCTTGCCGTTATCCCACTAAATGAAGCATACATCTTAATGCAAAAAAGCGGTGAGCTAAAAGGCACCTATACTATTGAAGGTAAAAACTTGAATGTTAAATATTATTCTTTCGACAAAGAGCATGAAACGGAAGTGCGCTTTTTAAGCGCAGATGGAAAGGTTATACAAACAATAAAGCAAAGAATAGTTTACGGTGATAATTATTTGAACTATAAACTCAACCGGGTATTTGATAGAGAGCAAGTGTATTTCATAGAGATAAGAGATAAACAAAATAATAAATACTCCGCTTCTTTCAGATTAATAAAATAAGAAGAACCATTTCAACCAAATGCTTATGATACAGCAATTAAGTCAACATCGTAAAAGTATTGCGTGTTTGTTTTTTTTCATTTTCTATTTATCAGTTGCAATACCAACTTATGCCGGCGGCGGAGATCATAATCGCATTGATAAAAGTGTGCCTTCACCGATGATGAAAAAAAATAAGAGAAACAATAATTTTATTGCAAACAATCCTGCCAAGACAAAACAACCTGCGAATACTAAAACGTATAAAAATTTTACGCCTCAAAGCAATAAGTTTATCGGTGGCCCCAGCCAACCGGAGATGTCTTCTTTTAAATCGGTTGGTGTAGATAATATGGTCAATCTTTTTACAGGGGACTTTAGCTACAACATACCTCTGCTGGATGTGGGCGGTTATCCTGTAAACATATTTTATAATGGTAATCCTTCTATGGAAGAAGAAGCCAGTTGGGTAGGATTGGGATGGAATATAAACCCGGGTAACATTAACAGAAACATGCGTGGGGTTCCTGATGATTTCAACGGAGAGGACACATTGGTTGAACAGCAACAGATGAAACCTAATATGACATGGGGCGGAAGGCTCGGTGCAGATCTTGAACTTATCGGTATCAAACTGCCCATCAATGTAGATTTAGGTGTTTCTGTTAACAATTACCTCGGACCGGCACTTGAGTTGGGTATAAAAGGTGGCTTAAATTTCAATTTGGGTCAAAAAGTTGTTGCAGAAAAAAATACAGGAACAGATACCTTGGGTTTTCCTTTCAAAGCTGAACTCGGCGGCCAATTTAATTTAAGTTCAAGGGAAGGATTAACGCTCTCCCCATCAGCTTCCTTTACTGCAAACTCCTTTTGGCAAAACCGCTCTGCAAGTGCGGGATTAAGTCTTGGAACAAGCTATAACTCGCGTTCCGGTATTAAAGAACTGCAGATAAGCGAACAGATGAGTTTCAGTAAAGCCAGAGAAAAGGATGATAAACATTACGGCGATTATAAAAACTATCAGCAAAGCAGTTCAATTTCAGAAAGTATTCTTTCATCCAGCATCAGTTTTACCAAGCCCTCTTATTTACCCATCATCCGTATGCCCCTTACCAATTCTGCTTTTTCCGGTCACTTTCAATTGGGCGGAGCCATATTCGGTAGTTATGGATCCGCTGAAGTTGAAGCGTATTTTCAAAAAGCACAGATTGAACCTGTGAACCAAATGCAATACAAGCCCCTGATAGGATATATGTATTACCAGGATGGAGTTAATAATCCTAATGCTGTGATGGATTTTTCCAGATTGAATGATAAAGAGGTGACAAGCAAAACACCCGTAATCTCTGCGCCCCAATATGCTTATGATGTTTTTGCCGTGCAGGGAGAAGGTACCGGCGGCACTATCAGGGCTTACCGCAATGACCTTGGATATGTAAGAGACAACTATACCCGTTCACAAGATAAAAGTCTTGGATTGGGTGTAGATGTAGGTGTTCCCGGGCATTATGGCGCCAACTTCAACTCAGTTAAAACACCCTCCTTTATCAGTGAATGGGGGAATGGCAATAAATTAAGAGATGCTATACGATTCTCTTCAAGCGATTCACTTCATGAGAGTGTTTATTTCCGCAATCCGGGAGAAACCAGTGTTTTAAATGAGAATGACTTTTCCAAAATAGGCGGTACTGATTTGGTAAGGTTTCAGTTGGGAGGAAACAGTTCTTCCCCTACCATTGAACCGGTGTTACAAAGGTTTTCAAAAGATGGATACAGTACAGGCTCTGTAAATATCATTTCTGCACCGGGAACAACACAGAGAAAAAAAAGAACACAGGTTATTAGTTTCCTTACAGCTACCGAAGCTTCAAAAGTAGGGCTTGATACCGCCATTAACAGCTACAATATAACGCTCAACGCTTCTAATCAATACAGGGCAAGTTTTGATGGTTCTAATAATTTAAGCTATACCCATATATCAAGAGTAAGCAGTTACAGAAAAGACCATCATATTTCACAAATCAACATTACTGAAGCTGATGGTAAACGATATGTCTATGGTATCCCTGTTTACAATATAACACAACAGGATTTTACTTTTTCTGTTGATGGCGCTGTTGCTGATTCTGACAAGGTTGATATAAGTAATCCAGCATGGATGACAACCGGTTCTCCTTTTATAAACGGCGGACAAGGCTCTCCTGACGGGTATGTACAGATAACAAAAACACCGGCTTATGCTCATTCATTTCTTCTTTCCGGTTTACTCTCACCCGATTACGTAGATGTAACCGGTGATGGTATAACCGAAGATGATTTGGGTAATGCTGTTAAGTTTAATTATACCCTTATTGACTCACCCCACAGATGGCGAACTCCTTTAACCAATAACCATGACGCCAATCTTAATCCCGGCAACCGCTCTGAAAAAAAAGATGATAAAGGCATTGTTTCTTATGGTGAAAGAGAATCATGGTATCTGCACTCCATTGAATCAAAAACCATGATAGCTCTTTTTACTTTGGAAGACAGGCATGATGGCAAAGGAGCAAAAAATTCTTATGAACAAATAAACGGAGGTGATAAATCTCTTAAGCTTTTGAGGGAAATTAATTTATACAATAAAGCCGACCTTAAAGCAAATGGCATCACCAATGCCAAGCCTGTAAAAACTGTACATTTTGGATATAGCTATAAGCTCTGCAATCATACTCCTGATAATCTTACAGCAGATAATACACTTGGTCAGGGAAAACTTACTTTGGACAGCATATATTTTACATTTAACGGGCAAAAAAGGAACAGTAAAAATTTGTACAGATTTTCTTATGTTTCCAATAGTCCTGATTATGCATTTAATGCTTCTGACAGATGGGGCACTTACAAACCCGCAAGCAAAAATCCCGGTGGTCTTAAAAACAAAGATTATTCTTACAGTTTACAGGATACAAGCAACAACAATGTAAAAAAAGATACTATTAACCGGTTTGCCTCCGCATGGGCGTTGAATAAAATACTACTGCCATCAGGCGGACAAATAGAAGTGGAATATGAGAGCGATGATTACGCTTTTGTGCAAAACCGTCGCGCAGCGGATATGATGCGTGTAGCAGGTTTTGGCAGCAGCCCGGATTACAATGACCATTCCAACAGGCTTTTTGATATTCGTTTACCTGACAACGTTGATAACAATTATGTTTTTATCAGAGTACCACAGGCAGTAACCACAGCCGATGCTGTTTTTAAAACCTACCTTGAAGGACTTACTCAATTTGTATTCCGCTATGCTGTATTCATGCCCAAAGGGGAAGAATACTTAACCTGTTATGCCGATTTGGATACGGAAGCAGGCAACTACTATGGAGTAACATCAAACAATAACATTATATGGCTAAAGCTTAAATCCATAGATGGATATAGCCCGCTGGCACTTACTGCACTCGAATACCTGCGCGAACAATTACCCGGTCAGGCTTTTGACGGTTATGATGTTTCTGAAAGTACGGGACTGGCGCAGGTCGCTAAATTATTAAAGGGATGGTTAAGCGGCGTAAAAGGTGCTTTTCGCGATCCTATCAATTTTTTCAGAAGCGAGGGAAAAACACAGTTTGCCGATACTTCCAAATGTTTTGTTCGCTTAAATGACCCTGATGGTTATAAATACGGTGGTGGCAACAGGGTAAAATCAATAAAGCTCAAAGATAATTGGCAGACAATGACGGGTCAATATACTTCAACTTATGGCCAAACGTATGATTACACCACCACTGAAGTGTTTAATGGCGCTGAAAGAACTATCAGCAGTGGTGTAGCTTCTTATGAGCCGTCTATAGGCGGTGAAGAAAATCCTTTTCAATCCATTGTACAGGTAACAAATAAATTACCGCTCGGCCCCACTTCTTATGGCTCTGTTGAAATGCCGATGCTTGATGCATTTTTCCCTGCACCTTCTGTGGGTTACAGTAAAGTCACTGTTCACTCTATTCAAAGTACAGACACCGCAGGTGGAAAAAAATCAAAGTCGGGCATAGGTAAACAGGTAACAGAATTTTACACGGCAAAAGATTTTCCTGTTTATTATGATAACACCCATTTTGACCCTACTACCGACAGACAGGAACATGATAATTCTACCACAGCCTTCTTTTACAAATATGCATTTGACAGCAGGGCATTATCACAAGGCTTTTTAGTGGAGACCAATGATATGCATGGTAAACTAAAGTCTCAATCTTCATACGCTGCTAACGATACAAACACAAGAATAAACTATACCGAAAACTTTTACAGGAACACCGGCTCCAAAGGACTCAATGAAAAATTTGATTTTGTACACGGCGATCAAGGTGGTTTGGTAAATGAAGGGAACATGGGGATAGACATAGAACTGATGACTGATACAAGAGAATTTGTTGTCGGCACCAGCAGTCTTGAAGTGCAGGGCCAGTTGGATTTATTTCCTGTAGTCTTCCCTTTCTGGCTGCCCTTTATCTGGCCTGTTTCGGGCAACAGCGAAAATATCTACAGAGCTGTAACCACTACCAAAGTAATCAATTACCACAGCATACTGGATAGCGTGGTAGTGATTGATAAAGGAAGCACCGTATCTACCAAAAATCTTTTGTATGATGCAGAAACAGGAAGTGTGATAGTCAACAGAACCAATAATGAATTTGATAAACCTGTTTTCACCACCAATTATCCTGCTTACTGGGCATACAGCGGTATGGGGCTTGCCTATAAAAATATTGATGCAAAATATATTGATGTTGAGTTCTCTCAAGGACGCATAACTACTCCCGGCTTCGACCAGTCTGTTTTTGAAAGCGGTGATGAATTGTTGATTTTGGCTCAAACAAATCCTGCAGATGGTTGTGACGCCGGCTTTGCTTCCCCCGATGTTTACAGAGTTTGGGTATTCGATACAACCAAAAACACTTCTTCGCTTACTACTGCAACACATTATTTTATGTTTCTTGATTCTGCCGGGAAACCTTATACCAAAGCCAATGTAAACTTTAGAATTATCAGGAGCGGCAAACGCAATATGCTCGATGCAAATGTTGCAGGTATTACAACCATGACAAGCCCTGTAATAGTTGATGCAACAGACAACAACAAACGAAAACTAAAAATATCAGACACCAGCAAAACCGTAAATGCTTCTGCCGTTGAATACAAAGAAAAATGGCAAACAGACAATGATATCTTTAAAACATACAGTCTTGTTACAGATGCAAACTGTAACACCACCGAAATAGAAGATTGCAATGGTTATCTTGAAAAAAGCATTAATCCCTATGTAAAAGGATTACTCGGCAACTTCAGACCGGACAGAAGTTTTGTCTTCTATGGAAACAGGCTGGAGAAAATCCCTGTATCTCAAACCAATCTGCCCCAATACGGTTTTCTGGACAGCTTTAAACTATACTGGGATTTTAATACAGCCAGCAATCTTGTTCCTGACATAAGCAACAGCAAATGGGTTTGGAACAATGAATCCACCAAGTTCAACGCAAGAGGGCTTGAACTGGAAACAAAAAATGCACTGAACATTTATACAGCAGCTCAATATGGCTATGGCAAGACATTACCCGTTGCTATTACCAACAATGCCCGCTACAATGAAGCCGCTTACGACGGCTTCGAAGATAATAATTACTCCTATAGCCTCCATGGCGCTAATACCAATACCTCTTGTTCTAATAAAAAGTTTATTGACTTTGCAAATTTATCCAATGCCCAAATTTTAAATACTGATGAATTAAACTTTAATGCGCATACCGGGAAATATGTGCTGGGGGTGGATGAAAATAGCACTGCGTCAAAAGAAATACCTGTAGCATCTATTATGCCTGATGGCTTTGGTTTTTCATTTAAATCGGATACTACAAGTCATTTGAATGATCCGGGTGGGAATTATCAAATTGCAGTGGCTACCCCACACGATGTCTTTGGCGATAATGCCCCCTGCTCACCAACACCAACCTTTAGTTTTCAAGGTAATCATCCCAGGGTTACAATAGATGCTTGTCCACATGATAGCATATTTAATGATACAAGGCTACATGATTACAGTCTTAACTGGGATCTTTATTTCGAAGTAACAGAAGCCAAAGTATACAGTTTTTCTATTTATCTGTCCTCTGCCTATAATAATACCGGAGCCGACATACATTATCATTCGAATGGGATATCTGTTGAAATTTTTGATTATACGGGAAATCCTGTCAAAGACACAGTAGTTGGACAAGATGATTTTAACCCCACTTTCGCCTCATACTCTACGTTTTTATGTCCTGGACTATACAAAGTAGTTGGTGGCGTTTCAGAACGTTATGTTGCAAGTTATACTGAGTTGAACTTTACACATAATACGTATGAATGGACATGTACAAATTCCGAGTCTTTAGTTTACAAATCACTTTCTACTGAAAATGGTTGTTCATATACCATTCCAATTGCAAGTACTGATTCTATGCGTAATTCAATTTTTACTATTCCTGCCAACAAAAAAATGCTGTTAAGTGCCTGGATGCGGGAAACTTGCGGAGATATTTCTGGCATGCCATGCCAGAAAAGAACCTATGATAGTAGTGAGATTACTTTATTCTACGGTGGTAGTTATATAGTACTAAAGCCGGTTGGCGGTATAATAGATGGTTGGCAGAAAATAGAAGGAGAATTTACCGCACCGGCAGGAGCAACAACTATGGATTTAAGCCTTGTAAATAATAGTAACAGCAGAATTTATTTCGATGACATCCGCATACAACCATTCAATGCCAACATGAAGAGCTATGTGTATGATCCTGTGAACTTAAGGCTTGTCGCAGAACTCGACGCCAATAACTATGCAACATTTTATGAGTATGATGCGGAAGGCACGCTGATACGAACAAAAGCAGAAACACAGGAGGGTATAAAAACCGTTAACGAAACACGAAGCGCGAAACAAAAAACTATCACCAATTTTCAATAAAACGTTTATGAGAAAGAAGAAAAAAAATTTATGCAAGATAATCCAGAGAATAAGTCTTTTCTTTTTGCTGTTGCTGATAACGCAGACGCAACTCTTTGCGCAGAAGAGAGTAAAAAAAGATGAGCTTACGGCAATGCGTGAGTTCGTTCAAGTCTGCAACAGCTATAAAAAAATGCCCTTGCATTTGAAGGTGGTGATTAACCGAAGTGCAGATTTTCCCCGAAGTGCAGAAGACACTGCTTCATCTGCTGCAGAATTTTTTATTACAAAAAAGGGTACTTATGTAAAGATGGACGAATTGGAGCAGTTAGCAAATGATTCGCTTATGCTGTTTATAAGCAATAACGCAAAGAGAATGGTTCTATATCCTAACAATACTCCTGTTGCAACGCAGTTTGACAACTATATAGGCATCCAATTGCGGGATTCTTCCCTGCAAAAAATAGCAACAAAATATACAGTTTCATTGATAACGCCGAGTGAGGAAAATAAACAGTCCCAGATTGAACTGCAAAGCAAGAATAAAATTGTAAATACAACACTATCCAAAGAGACTATTCAGTTAAAATATAATTCTGATTCAAAGCAGATTTTAGAAGTTCAGCAAGTATTTAGAAGATTGATACCATTGGACTCTGCGGAATACAACACCCTGTTATCGCAATCGGATTATGCAGATAAACTTATTGCCACGGACGAGCATGGATTTTTTCTCATAAATAAACACACAACCGATTTTATTTACAAGACCGTCGAGAGTAGTGATAACATTGTATTGCCAATGCAATTAAATTCCTGTATCACAAAAAATTCAACCGGGCAGTATGCAACAGCTAAAGGCTATGAGGGCTTCGAATTAACCGAGAATTTTTAAAGCAAACTCATCAATTGAACTATTGAATACGGTCGTATAGTACGACCGCAGGGAGAGTATGCGCGTGAAACAGTAAAATAATTACGATAAAGGTTGATCTGCTGCTTATGTGAACAAGCATAATGTACTATAGAAATGAAACAATAAACCTCACATCCATATAGCTCTGTGAGCAGTAAAGGTGCAAGCCGATTATGCTGCCTATTATATGATTTGATTTAAAACCTAAGCATATGCAATCATACGGTAAAAAAATATTTTCAGTCAAGGGTTTAAGAAACCTGATGATAGTGTTTGCAGTTTTAGCGTTCAGTATAAATGTGTATGCCTCAGGTGATGAAGGTATAGCTAAATCGAGTGAGCACCGTCTTACAGGGAATAATGCCACTGACAGTTCTCTGAATGTGAACAATTACAAGATCGTGAGTTATACAAGTGGCAATGAAGTAACGAGAACTGTTCAAAACATTGTTTCATTAAATTTTATAGAGGAGACTAGCTATTATATACCAAATAATTTTACAGCGACTGTAGGAGTAAGAATAATATACGGACCTTCTTCAACTGCTGTAGATTCAATAGATACTACCCTTACGGTTACTTATAATAAGGATGCAGGCAGCAAATACAATATGGCTAAATATGTAACCTTCACAGGAGCAGAGTATGTAAAGGTGGTTATAAAATCACTTCCTTCTCCATTAACGGTAGGCAACATAGATTTAAGAGATGTACTGGTTGTAAAAAACATCATGAGGGTGATGTGTTATTATGAACTGGATTATAGTCATCTCACACCTCAAAGTTTCTCCCATACAAATCCTGATCCCGGTATCCCCGATGCCTTACAGGTAAATTGGACATGGCAATCCAATGCAGGCAATAATTACACTCAACTCGAATGGAGCTGGGTGGAAAAAGATGTTGCAGGATATTATCCTGATATCAACAGCATTTTTAAAAACAATTCAACCCGCATTGATTTACCTGTAAACATAACCAACTATAATATCCCGCTTCTCTATGATGATACGGGTAAGCTTTATTACAGGATAAGAGCAGTAAGCATTAAAGCAAATGGCAGCAGAAGCGATGGACCTTGGAGCACTGCCCAAAGTTTTGATTTCGATGGTCATAACAATGCTCTTAACTGGCAGGCAACAACTACCTATGCTGAAGAAGGCAAACGCAAAACCGTAATCCAGTATTACGACGGTTCACTGCGCAGCAGGCAAACGGTTACAAAAGATAATACTACCAATACGACCGTTGTTGCAGAAACATTCTACGATGGTCAGGGAAGACCTGCTGTGCAGGTACTCCCTGCACCGGGTATAAGCAAAGTGATCGCTTATACACAGGGGCTTAATCGTTTTAATGGTCAGGCTGTCACCGATAACCCTGCCAACTTTTTTGATCTTGAGCCGCTTAATTTACCAAATAATTTAACTCTAAATGACTCAAGCGGTGCTGCTCAATACTACAGTGCAATGAACCCTGAAAAAGATAGCGGAGAGAATGGCAAATTACCCGATGCAAGAGGTTATCCCTATACTCTTACCCGTTATACACTCGATGGCACAGGCAGAATTGCAGCCCAAAGCGGTGTGGACAGTGCTATGCGCATGGGCAGTGGTCATGAAACAAAATATTATTACGGCACTCCTTTACAGGAAGAGCTGGATGGTTTATTCGGAACGGAAGTAGGTGACCGCACGCACTATTTTAAAAACATGGTAAAGGATGCCAACGGACAAATGAGCGTAAGCTATGTGGATATGCATGGTCGCACCATTGCTACCGCTCTGGCAGGCGATGCACCTACGGGTATGCAGGCGCTCCCCACCGGCGATTCAACAAAATATCTTCATCAATCGGGAACGCGGATTATCGCCGATTTGCTTGATTCCAATACCAATGTAGCTAAAAACAACAGTATTGAATCCATCAATTCTTTATTGGTTCCTTCAAGTACCAATTATCATTTTACTTACGATGTAACGCCACCGGATTTAGTAAAACAAAAATGTAATAATACAGGCTCTATTTGTTATGGTTGCAGATATGACCTTGAAATTTCTATAACCAATGAAGCAGAGGAAAATACTATCACCGATTCTACAACCGGGATAGGTCCTTTACCTATCTATGTAAAAAAATACAGCAATGTAAGCCTTCAGGATTCCTGTTCCTCGCCATTTAAAGACGAACAAGGCAATACTGTGGATAGTGTTGACTTTACCGTAAGCCTTCAACCCGGCTCTTACTCTATCCGTAAAACATTAACCTTAAGTGAATCATCACTTGAGTATTATAAGCAGCAGTTCATGGATACTGCCGTTGGCTTATGTACATTAAAACAGCAGATTTTTGATTCTGTTTATTTATCATTAAAAGCAATCAGTAAATGCGATGTCCCATCCGTAGTTACCTGTCAATCCTGTATGGATTCACTGGGAACTTATGCAGCTTATAAAGCAAAATATATTGACAGCATGTATGGCATGGCTCCTTCTGATTCTGTAATACGTGCAGCTTATGCAGCCGATTCCATTCATTGTACAAGGATTTGTGCCGCCACCAGCGATGTGCGCATCTCACACCGTCTTGATGCCATAAGAGAGCAGATGCTGGCAGATATGATTCCCTTTAGCGGACAATATGCGCAGAACCCAGACAGCACCACATTTGTCAATAGCACCGGTAGACCTTACCCAAGAGAAGATATGTATGTTAAATATGACATCTTCCCTACGCTTCATTATCAACATCCACTGGACAAAGATGGAAATGACGGATATTATTACAACACTTACGGTGAAGTAGATCAAACCATAACACCCATATTAAACACAGTGACACCCGAAGGTTTTGCAAACATCTTTAATTATACCTGGGCAGAGTCATTGTTGCCATACCATCCCGAGTACCCTAAACTCCGTTTTGCCGAAGACTCTCTTCGCAACATTTATAACTGGCTTGATACTTTAATGTATATAACCTCTTACGACGAGGCTGACAATAGTGGTTATACTTCAAATATAATAGCCAATGATCCCTTGTTTGAGGTAAGACCCGAGGCTTTACTCACGATGCAACGAGTGGTAGGCGGCGCCGGATGGTACGATAGCCTAACGCTGTGGCAACTTGCTTACGGCGATGCGAAATGTAAAAGCAATACCGATACAAGTGTTATTAATAACTGTTATAAAACGGCACCAAGACAGCCCGATGCAAGCTTTAACAGCTTACCGGAAAGAGATCAAATCTGGAATGTCTTTAAAAACTTTTATGCATCGGTAAGAGACTCTATCGTAAATGCCTACATCAATGAACATAAGGGTGTAGCTGATACTGCAAATCTTGTAGCACAAGGTTATATATTATACTTCCCTTCCAGTAACCAGCGGGCAGCCGACCAATATAACTGGCAGGATTGGTACCCCGAAACCAACGGTGCGGTAATAGGTGATTCGCTTCCGGGTGTATCTGTTAAAGATACCGTACAGGAAATTTATTCAAGCCGCTGCAGCGCCTATATTGAAGGCTGGAAAAATACTTTGCTGCAATGCTCTGTGCTTGCAAACAAGGTTAACAAAGATGCGATACTCTCTGAAATCACCACCCGCATGGAAGCACTCTGCCAAAGAGCAACCAATGCTGCCAACCCTTACGGTGCATCCACACTGCCGCCAAACACCACTATGGAAAACGGCGACACCAGCTTTGAACAAATTGTGTTTGATGTTTTGGAGGTAGACAACGGTATCTCAAGAGACCTTTACTGCAATCCCTATGGCATAACATATCCCAAGCCCTATGCAATGGACCCGCAGCTAAAGAAAGAAATGATTGGTGCTATTGATACCTGCACCTGTAGCCAGTTTGCAAAGATTGCACAGGCAGCTTCGGATAGTGGTTATAATCCTGGTAGATTAGACTCTTTGAACCTGTATCTTAAGTCTGTTTACAATGATACGCTTACACAAGAATTGTTTAACGGTTTACAGCACTGCTCTGAATTAGGCACCATTACCTGCATCTGTCCGCCCGGCACTGCACGAGACAGTATCGGTGTTGATACTCCCCGTGTAAACTATCAGCCCGTTGAATATCTTGCCAACAGAATTATTTGCTTGTGGGCAGGATTTAAATCACTCGACAATGATTATTTTAAAGCCACTATAGATACCACTCTACCCACCTGTAATGGTGATTATGGTAATGTGGAAACCTTTATCAATAATAATAACAATAACAGCGTAAGCAACTTTAAAAACAGCAATGAAAGCAACTTTCTTAATGTAGTTGAAAGGAGCATTACCCCGCCACACTGTGACACTGCCTTGTATTATTATGCACTGCAAACACCACAGCCGCTTCCTCAATTTTTAACCTGCGGGTTTACCGATGCAGACCGTTGTATCACCTGCAAGGGACTAGCCACTCTTACGGCAGAATTTAAAAGGAAATTTAGTGCACCCTACAATCAGGCACCGGTATTTAATACAACTATCTCTAACCTCGATCCAGATTCCATTGCTTACAATGTGCTCTATCAGAAGTTTATCAACTTCAGGATGGGCTTGCAATACACATGGATAGACTATGCACGGGGCGTTGCAAATGCAAGCTGTAATTTAAGTGATACCAATACTACCAACATAACTGACATCGTTTGTGCAGACACCATACCATTGAATGATACCACCGGCGTATTTGGTTATGAAGACCCCTGCCAGAAAACATACAATCTTGCCGTTACAATTGCAGATGATATTTATCAAAAACGTGTAACTGCACTGCTGGCAGATTTTGAAGCCGAATACCGTGCAAAATGTATGGCTGTTCAGTCTCTTGAAGACTTTACCGTTTCTTATAAAAATAAGGAATACCATTATACCCTTTATTACTACGATATGGCCGGCAATCTTGTAAAAACAGTGCCGCCAAAAGGTATAAAACCTGATTTTACAAACAGGATAACTGTAGAAAACGCAAAGAAGAATGGCACTTTGATTCCGATGCCACACACCTTTGTTACCAACTACCGTTATAACAGTTTAAACCAGGTAATTGCTCAATATACACCTGATGCTGATACCTCTCACTTCTGGTACGACAAGTTGGGAAGACTGGTGGTAAGTCAGAATGCAAAACAAGCCGATTCCTCAAAATACAGCTATACCATTTATGATGAACTGGGACGTATTATTGAGGTAGGTCAAAAGCCGCAGTCAACTTCAATGAACCAATCCATCAGTCAGGATAGTGCTGCTCTTGCTAACTGGCTTGCATTAAATAACAATAGAGAACAGATAACCTATACTGCTTATGATACGGCTTATCCTGCCACACAAGGTCTGGCATTTACACAGCACAATCTGCGCAACCGTGTAAGTTATACAGCAGTAAGAGACCTTGAAACCCATGCCGGCTGGCGTGCTGCAACCTATTACAGTTATGATGCACATGGAAACGTTGATACACTGATACAAGACTTTGGCAAGAGCGATGTTTATCCCAATGCCATGAACAGTGTGAATGGTGAACAAAGCGGTAACCGGTGGAAGAAGATAGTCTATCGTTATGACCTCGTCAGCGGCAAAGTAAACTTTGTGATTTATCAGCCCGACAGTGTTGATGCATTCTATCATCATTATCTCTACGATGCAGAAAACAGGATAACCAGTGTTGAAACCAGCAAAGACAGTATTTATTGGGAAACAGATGCACAGTACCAGTATTACAAACATGGTCCGCTGATGCGTACCGTCTTAGGGCAACAGCAGGTGCAGGGGCTCGATTATATCTACACCTTACAGGGCTGGTTAAAAGCCATCAATGCCTCTTATCCTCTACTCGGTGGTTCTGATGGAAACGGTGATGGCTGTGGTGAGGGAACAGCCGTAAATGACCTCGTGGTAAATGCACGTACAGAGAATACACCCGATGAATACACGGCAAGACAAACCATCAGCTTTGAAGAGGGTTTTGAAAACGGAAACAACGATTATTTTGATGCCATTATAGATGCAAACCTTACCGTATGCGACAGCACGGGAAGCAATTACAATACAACCGATGGAACAACAGAAAGTAAGGTAGCCAAAGATGCTTATAATATTGTGCTGAACTATTACAAAAACGATTATAAAGGTATCGCAGCACCATCACCCTCTGCAACCATACCGGGACAATTGGGTGCAGACTTCCATCCATTGTACAATGGTAACATCAGCAGTATGGCGGTGAACATAGATAAGCTGCAACATCCACTGTTGTATAATTACCGGTATGACCAGCTAAACCGTCTTGTTCAAATGGATGCATGGCAAAGCCCCAATAAAAACTGGAGCTCGCTTACAAAAATCTCCGATTTTGCAGAAGCGGTGACCTACGACCCCAATGGAAACATACTTACCTATAGCAGGAACGGTAACAATACCTATGCAGGTAAACCCCTTGCAATGGATAACCTGCAGTATTATTATAAGCCCAACAAAAACCAGCTTAATTACATCATTGATAGTACGAATGCAAATAATTATACAGAAGACATAGACACGCAACCTTTGGATAACTATGATTATGACAAGATTGGTAATCTTGTAAAAGACAGCGCTGAAGGCATAAGAAAAATTGAGTGGACTGTTTATGGAAAGATAAGTAAGATAACAAAGACCGACAATACCATAATAGCTTATACTTATGACGCAAGCGGTAACAGGATAAGTAAAGCAGTTACGAAGAACAGTGTTACAACATCAACATGGTATGTACGGGATGCAAGCGGCAATGTAATGAGTGTTTATACAGCAGGTGAAACTACTGTAAACAGCGGTCATCTTACACAAAGCGAAATACACCTGTATGGCAGCAGCAGGCTCGGCATACTCAAAGACAGCTTGGACATGCAGAATATCGCTTCCCATGTAATCGCAATACTTACAGGTGGAGATACCGCATATAGTTATACCTTTACAAGAGGTTACAAGTTCTTTGAATTAACCAATCATTTAGGTAATGTACTGGTTACTGTGACGGATAAGAAGACAGGAGTAAGCACCAATGGCACAACAGTAAGTTATTATAATGCGGATGTCGTGAGTGCGAACGATTATTATCCTGGCGGTATGCAAATGGTTGGAAGAACTTACAGCGCAAGTTCTTACAGATACGGTTTTAATGGTAAAGAAATGGACAATGAGGTGAAGGGAACAGGGAACAGTTACGATTATGGTGAAAGGATCTACGACCCAAGAGTGGTAAGATTTTTATCTGTTGACCCGTTAACTAAAGGTTATCCAATGTTAACTCCATATCAGTTTGCAAGTAACAGTCCTATATCCGGAATTGATCTTGATGGCTTAGAATACTATACAATTCATGTGTTAATACAAGAACAGAATGGAAAATTACAGTTTACAGTAACCAATGTTACTGACCATACAAACATGACAGAAGAACAATTCGGCAAAATTCATGGAGATTTTAAAAAATATAATTTCAAGAAGTTCTCAAAACCTTTTGAAAAGGATGGGCGAGGTGTTAAGTATGTCTATGACCAATTAGATGAGAATGGGAAATTAGTATCCCATAATGTTGTTATGGATCGTACTCAAGATGGTTTAATAGGTAAGGAACATCATGGAATTTGGTATGGTCCCGGCACAATTACTAAATATGGACCTGCGAAGAGCTATGATAGACGAGAGAACCCTTATATAATGGATGATCCGCTTAAATCTAATGCTACATTCAAGCCGGTTGACGAGGTTGATTACATGGCTTATTTACATGATAGAGCCGAAGACGTTCCCGGCTTTAAATCACATACTGAAGCAAGGTGGCTTGATGCAGATATAAATTTTGTTGCATCACTTGAATTGTTTTTAGAAAGAGCAAAAGACCCAAATTATATAGATGAAGTTACAGGAAGGGCTCCCAGTGAAGAAGCTATAACCGCTGCCAATAATGCAATTAAATATTTTACAGGAAATGTACCTGTGTTAAAAGGAGAAATGCCTCCTAAAGCAAAAGAAAAACGCATAACAATGGAGGAAGTTAGAAAAAGAATAGATGCTCGTAAAACAGAATTACAAAAAGACAAGAAAAAATGGTAATAAAATTTCGAAATGCACTTGTAGGTATTCTCCTGCTGGTATTGATGATAAATTCAAAATGCCATACGCTAAGAATATCTGATAAGCCAACCAAATTTATATCCCTATACTCATTACCTTCCAGTAAGTTTCAGGCGAAAGATGTCTTGGATTCAATGGTGTATCATGATTCTTCGTTGTCCTATCGAAAACTTACTGATTACATTGATACATTTATTTTAGAAAGAACTGTCTCTATAATCTATAAGTCAGACTCAGATTCAGTAGAATACCATTGTGGTTTTTCAGGCGACGTTAAGGAATGGATAACCAATACTGATAGCAGTTATTTAGGGCTCCTTTATTTATATATCAACGGAAAAACTTATGAAGCTGAAAAATTTAAGCAGTTACCTAAAACCAAACAGGATAAATATTTAACTTTTTTTAAAAAGAAAATTATTGATAGATTATATGGTACTTTAATGGTTCTTCCCAAGTATAGCATCTCAATAATCGATACTACAAAAAATGATAGGATTGAAGGGAAAGCACTTGTTTGTAAACATTTGGGTAATTGTGACACAATCTTTCTCAAATATCTTGATGGTGGATTATATACAGGGATAAAAAAACCTGCTGAGTAATCCAAATATCTTTTTATTGCGTCAATTGTTTTTGCAAATCGCTTTTAAAAATAAAAGCATCGAGAAACTCTTTAACGAGTTTCTTTTTCCCCCGCTGGTCTAAGTATGTAAAATAAAAAACGAGATGCCAGCGCAAGATTAAGGCGTGAGAGTTTGTGAGTTGGTATCTTGTGCGAGTATAAAAGAAGGTAAGCCGTTGGTATAAAAGCCAACGGCTTTTTACTTTACATAAGCCTTTCTTGTTTTAGCATCTCTAAGCATGGCATCAAGGGCAAATAAAATATGCTCTTGTTCATTTTCTTTGAGTGCTTTTATATCGTGCAAACGTTGTAACATCTCCGGATCTTTAAACAAATTTGTTTCTTTAGTCTCACCGAGCAAGTAACCAACAGTAGTATCAAGAAAGTTTGCAATTTTCTTTGCCACTTCAATAGACGGCGTCATCTCATCACGTTCATATCTTCCAATAACAGAGATAGAAGTTTTTAAAAGCTTCGCTAAATCGCCCTGCGACATATTTTTTTCTTTTCGAAGCTCACTCATTTTTTTACCAAAAGAAGCCATAATAAAACACTTAAAAGGTTTAAGTAACACGTATTTTATCGTGATGTAACAAATATAAGAACCGGATGTGAGCAATAAAACTTTTAAAAGTTTTGCTTGTTTGCTATGATAGAGTATTTTTGAACCGAATACGGTTTAAAAATTTTTTATGAAAACAAACCAACTCAACATCCATAATCCGGAGTATGTAACATGGAAGTATGAAGAACTGCTGTTTGCCATACTTGGCGGCATACGCATAGAAGGTTTACACTCGATGCGCATAACACTAAAGACAGAATTTAAAACATATCCGCCGTTAAGACACACTGTTGATTTATACAACGACAACCAAACCAACACACTCATCAAAAAAATTGCAGAGCGTTTTATGTTAAGCACAACTTATGTGGGCAAAGCATTTATAGATTTAACGGACATCATAGAGCAATACAGGTTGCAGCAATTAGATAAACAAAACTTAAAACAACTACCAACAGCGAAGCAGCTGACCAAAGAAGAAATAAAAGCAGCAGAAGATTTTTTAAAAGCAGCAAATCTTTTACAAAGAACAAATGAACTCATCGGCAAAACGGGCGTGATTGGTGAAGAAGCCAACAGGCTTATTATGTACTTAGTATTTACCAGCCGCAAGATGCAAAGACCTTTACACATCATCAGCTTTGGCAGCAGTGGTGCAGGTAAAAGTCATCTGCAGGAGAAGATAGGCGACCTTATACCAAAGGAAGATAAGATAGAATTAACGAGTGTAAGCGGTAATGCATTTTACTATTATGTAGATGATGATTTAGGTCACAGGGCAATTATGATAGAAGATTATGACGGTGTGTTTGCTGCATTATATCCTATAAGAGAATTACAATCCAAGCAAAAGATAAGCAAGACGATTACGGTAAGAGACAAGAACGGCAACGTAAGAACACTGCATTTAACAGTAAGGGGACCCGTGAGCATAGGCGGCTGCACCACGAGTGAAAAAGTGTATGAAGACAATGCAAACCGCAGCTTCTTAATTTATCTGGATGAGAGCGAAGAACAGGACGAAAGAGTAATGCAGTATCAAAGAAAATTAAGTGCCGGCAAAATAGATGTTGCAGAGCAGCAGCGCATACAAAACCTGTTGCAGAATGTTCAACGCATGTTACAACCCATTACCGTTATAAATCCTTATGCAGAGCAATTAATCATACCAAAAGAAGTGTTCAAGCCAAAGCGCACCAATGCACACTACTTAGCTTTTATTGAAGCCATTACATTTTACAAGCAATATCAAAGAGAACATAAAGTAGATAAAGAAACAGGGGAAGTTTATATAGAAACAACATTGGAAGATATAGAAGAAGCAAACGAGCTTATGAAAAATATCTTACTCAAAAAAAGTGACGAGCTTGGTTATGCAACAAGAAATTTTTTTGAACAACTCAAAACTATTTTACAGAAGAACAAGCAAAAAACCTTTATCAATAAAGACATCCGCAAACAATTAAGAGAGCATCCGAGCAAACAAAAAAGAATGATGATAGAGTTGCAGCAGTACGGTTATATCCGTAAGGTTGAAGGCAACAAGAAACAGGGTTTTGTATATGAGATAGTGAATGAAGAAGAATACAAACAATTGCAGCAAAGCATTCATACGGCACTCGATGATATACTGCAAAGGCTAAGCGGTTCGGCAGTGGTTCAGCAGGACAGTAAACCACTTAAACCCAATACAAGCAAGGAAAATAAGAAGTAGTTCAGTAGTTCACCGTTTTTTAAAATGCTACCCCTCATGAAATCCCTTCAGCTTCAATCATCCCACTATCAATACTTGGAAAAATCTTACAAAGAATATTTGCAGATACTTGGTTATGCAAACCCAACCGTGCAAAGCTATCCGGTGCACATAAAAGAAATGCTGTACTATTTAGAGCAGCAAAACATAGAACACATTACACAGGTTGATTTGAACCATATCAATGATTTTATTACTTACATCAAACGCAGAAAAAATATTACACACAGCGGAGCGTTAAGCAGCAGCTACATCAACAAGAGCATTAATGCCGTAAATGCCTTTGCGAAATATTTAAACAGCACAGGCAAATACATACTCGATGCATCACCGGAAAGAGAATACAACGAAGCAGAAGAAAGAACGATACTCACCGTTGAAGAAATAAAACAACTCTATGAAGCAACATTTTTACCGCACAGAGAAAACACACTTGCAATGGGTCAGAGAGACAGAGCAATCATTGCAATATTTTACGGTTGCGGATTAAGAAGAACAGAAGGCATCAACTTAAACATAACAGATATAGACCTGCAGCAAAGATTAGTATTTGTAAGAAAAGGCAAAGGCAACAAGCAACGTTATGTACCGGTTGCAAACAAACATGCAGAAGATATAAGAAGCTATTTACAGGAAGGCAGAGACTGGTTTTTATATCATCATAATACGTGTGAACAATGGCAAAGCATGCGATGGGGCAAACCGCTTCCTAAAAAGAAACATGCAGATGACAACGCATTTTTTATAAACATCTATGGAGAAAGAATGCAGGCATTTTATCAGCGTTTATCTTTTATGAAACAGAGAGCGGAGATAAATAAAAATGTAACACTGCACGGATTGCGTCACTCGATTGCAACACATCTTTTGCAAAGCGGTATGGATATAGAGGAGATAGCAAAATTTTTAGGACATGCAAGTTTAGCATCAACACAAATTTATACTCACATCGTAAATCAGTGGCAGCATGAAAGAACAGTTTAAAGAATATTTGCACAGCAAGCATTATAGTCCAAATACTGTAAATGGTTTTCTTCAAAACATCGGTTATTTTTTTGAGTGGATAGAAGCGAATGGATTATATGAAGCGGAAAACATACACTACAATGATTTATTAAACTATGTGCAGCATGAACAGCAAAGAAATATTGCCGTGCAAACCATCAACATAAGATTAGGAAGCATCAGCAAGTATTATGAGTTTTTAAAGAAAGAAAATATCGTTACAAAAAATCCTGCAAAAACTTTACGCATAAAAGGCAAAACAAAAACAGTGATTGAACAGCCTCTAAAATATGATGAGCTTGAAACACTTTACAACACTTACAAATCACTAAAGAAAGAAAGTTTGCATCAGCGTAAAACAAACTTAGCGCATGAAAGAAACACCGTTATCGTCGGAATGCTTGTGT
>Ga0081539_10001703_pt1 | contig 35452 bp, 31 predicted proteins | sample TabmetS4T2R2_FD_71023 | JGI IMG/M metagenome (GOLD analysis project Ga0081539, IMG submission 71023) | Tabebuia heterophylla rhizosphere microbial communities from the University of Puerto Rico - S4T2R2 | ecosystem: Host-associated > Plants > Roots > Rhizosphere ... | reverse complement strand
GCCGGTCGTTGCCGCATATCCCCGCATGGATGAGCCGTCCGGCCCGCCGCCGGTTTCCGCCAGCGAGGCCGCCTGCCGGCGCGAGCTCAAGAAACTCGGCGTCTCCTACCGCGATCTGACGCCAATCAACGACGGTGGAAGTTGCCGGATCGACCATCCCATCAAGGTGAGCGTGCTTCCCGACGGCGTCGCGTTGAAACCGGCCGCCACGCTCAACTGTCAGATGGCCCTGGCCTTCGCGAAATGGACCAAGGAAGAGCTGAACCCGGCGGCGCGCTCGCGCTATTGGAGCAGGGTCAGGACGATCCAACAGATGTCGAGCTATTCCTGCCGCCGCATCAATGGCTCGAGCACCATGTCAGAGCATTCGAAAGGCAATGCCCTCGACATCGGCGTGATCGTGCTTGCGAACGGCAAGGAAATCGACGTCAGGAAGCCGGGTCTGTTCGCCTTCCGCTCGAGGGGTTTCCTCAACAATGTGCGCGCCGACGGCTGCGAATATTTCACCACAGTGCTCGGCCCCGGTTACAACTACGACCATCGCAATCATTTCCATTTCGATCTCGCCAAGCGCCGCAACGGCCGGGTAGCCTGCCACTAGCGTCATGATTTTGAAATCGCTGGAGTTCGATATTGCTCGTTGAGCGAACTTCAAAATCAAAACCACACTAGAAATCAATAAGTTGGTAGTGTCCTTCGATTCCGAAACGGTGCGCTTTGGGCAATCACTCTCTGCCCATGCTCGCCCTTGATCCAAAATACTTCCGTTTACGGCCTCGACCAAACATAGGGTTGCAGATGTCCTGGTCACGCTGCCGCCGGTGGCGGATCAAATCCTGTATATGCGCTTTCGAGGCGCCTCGATCTTCTCTTTCCCGGCGAGAAGTCGCGTCGCATATGCGCCTCGCGGTGCTGGAAAGTCACGATGAGCATGACCTCACCAAGGATGTCGATGAAGTCTTGCATGACTGGCATCTCCGTTGCCGGGCGCTGGCACGGCCGGAAATCACGACGTATGTTCGTTCCAACGCATCGTTTACGAATTGGGATCGTCGTCTCTGCGAGAATTCACACAGCCTGGGTGTTGAGCCTCAATAGGTTGCGCATTCGGACCTCGCCGAGGAGACTGGAGTTGCCAGGCTTCGGATTCGCCGGAAGGCGCCAGGAGCGACTCGAAAGCTGAAATTCAAACTGACCCACGCCGACAGTTCCCTTTCAACGTTCGAACCTCTAAAAGCTGCGCCATGATCTACGTCGAAGTCGGCATCGTCACCCTTCTCATCATCGTCAACGGCTTGCTCGCTATGTCCGAGCTTGCCATCGTATCGGCGAGGCCCGCTCGCCTCAAGACCATGATCGACCGGAACGTGGGTGGTGCCCGCAGCGCACTCGACCTCAGCGCCAACCCGGGGCGCTTCCTGTCAACGGTCCAGATCGGCATCACGCTGGTCGGCGTGCTGTCTGGCGCGTTTTCCGGTGCGACACTGGGCGAACGCCTCAGCGACCTGCTCGCCGCGAACGGCGTACATACCCAATTCGCTGACGCTGCCGGCGTCGGTATCGTGGTGGCCGTCATCACCTACTGCTCGCTGATTGCTGGTGAGCTGGTCCCGAAGCAGATCGCGCTGCGCAACCCCGAGGCGGTCGCAGTGCGTGTCGCTCCTTTCATGGCGATCCTCGCCAAGGTCGGCGCACCGATCGTGTGGCTGCTCGACATTTCCGGCCGCGGGCTTCTCTGGCTGCTCGGCCAGCGCGAAGGGAATGAGGAGCGCGTCACCGACGAAGAGATCAAGATGCTGGTCGCCGAGGCCGAGCATCACGGTACCATCGAGTCGGATGAGCGGCGCATGATCGCCGGCGTGATGCGGCTGGGCGATCGTGCCGTGCGCGCCGTCATGACGCCACGCACCGAGGTGGACTGGGTGAACCTGGAAGCTGATCCCGCCTCGATCCGCAAGACGCTTCTGGAAACGCCGCATTCGCGCCTGCCGGCCGGCGAGGGATCGGTCGATGCGATGGTCGGCGTCGTGCAGACGCGCGATGTTCTTGCCGCCGCCCTTTCCGGCAAGCCGTTCGACGCACGCCCCTATGTGCGGACCGCACCGATTGTGCATGACCAGGCCGATGCGCTGGACGTGCTCACTACGCTCAGGGAGTCGGAGGTGCCGATGGCGCTTGTCCATGACGAATACGGCCATTTCGAAGGCATCGTCGCTCCGGCCGACATTCTGGAAGCGATCACCGGGGTCTTCCGCTCCGACCTGGAGGACGACGAGCCCGCGCTTGTCGAGCGCGAAGACGGTTCGCTTCTGTTAGCCGGCTATATGCCAGCCGACGAGATGGCCGACCATCTCGGCATCAACCTGCCCGAAAGCCGCGACTATGAGACCGTCGCCGGCTACGTGTTGTCTCATCTGCATCATCTGCCTTCGACCGGCGAGACGGTCGACGCCCAGGGCTGGCGCTTCGAAGTGGTCGATTTGGACGGCCGACGCATCGACAAGGTGATCGCATCGCGACTGCCGGCGATCAGGCGCGAAGTCGCACACTGAGAGTTTCTGAGCCGAAAAGGGGGCGGCTTGCGCCGCCCGCTCCCAGGGTTAGGGGGAGGAAGGAAAAGGAGAGGAGAAGGAAGCGGAAGCATGATCCCGAACCGAAGGTCAGCGCAGCAAAAAGTTGCAGACTTTTCGGACAAGATCATGCGCCAGAACAAAGAGTTAGAGCGGGATGAACGACTCCGCTCCAATTCATCCTGCTTCGACCGATCAGGCGGCCTTGATCTCGCCGGTCAGCGCATCGCCGTCGCGGGCGGCTTTCAGCGCTTTGGTCCACCACACGAGCTGGTCGAGCGTCTGCTCGGCGCTCTGGTGGAGATGGGCAAGCTCTTCGAGCTTCTTGCCCTGCTGAAGGACCGCAAGGAAATCGGGAAGCAGGATGTGGACCGCCGTCCGCGTGGGCGCCATCTGCACCTCCACGGCATGAAGCCGGAGCTGCTCGACAGCGCGCGCGCCGCCCACGCCGCCGTAGCCGACGAAAGTCACCGCCTTCTTGTTCCACTCATTGTAGGCATAGTCGATCGCGTTCTTCAGCACCGCTGTCGGGCCGCGATTATATTCGGCGGTGATGAAGATGAAGCCGTCGAGTTCGGCGACCTTCTTCTGCCATTTCTGCGCAACTTCGTTTTGCGAAGGCCCCCAGGCCGGCGACATCGCTTCATTGAAGAATGGCATCGGAAAGTCGCGCAGGTCGAGCACTTCGACCTCGATGTCGCCGCGGGCGCGGGCGATCTTCTCGATCCATTCGGTGGGCTTGTCGGCAAACCGGTTCGGCCTTGTGCTGCCGACGACGATGCCGATTTTCGGCTTTGCCATGGTATAGTCCCTTTCACGAGTGTTGGTAACCAATGGTGACCCACACTACATATGAAACCAGGGTAATGCCGCAAGAAGGCACAGAAATGACACCGGGTCACACGCATGTAACCGAGGACTGCCGGGCGGTCAGTGAGTTGCTGCAACGCATCGGCGACAAATGGTCGATCCTGGTCGTCGGCCGGCTGGGCAACGGGGCGATGCGCTTCAACGAGCTGCGTCACGTCATCGGCGGCATCTCGCAGAAGATGCTGACCACGACACTGCGCAACCTCGAGCAGGACGGTTTCGTGACGCGCACCGCCTACGCCACGATCCCGCCGCGCGTCGACTACGAACTCACCCCTCTCGGCCGCGAGTTGCTGGCTCCGGTCAACGCGCTCGGCGACTGGGCTCGCGCGAACCTCGACCGTATCAGGGCCGCGCGGGCCGCCTGCGAAAGCAAGGGCTGCTGAGCCAGCTCACTCTTCCTGCGGCACCGGCTTGGGCCTGCCCTCATGGTCGAGCGCGACCATGATGAACTCGGCGTCCGTCACCTTGTCCATCTGATGGGTCAGGTAGCGTTGCGCCCAGGCCTCCACCTTGAGCGTCATCGAGGTGCGGCCGACACGTGTCACTTGCGTGTAGACGCTGAGTGTGTCGCCAATCCTCACGGGCTTGGCGAACGACATCTCTTTGACCGCCGCCGTCACCACCCGGCCTTTGGCGCGCTCCGCTGCGCGGATGCCGCAGGCAAGGTCCATCTGCGCCATCACCCAGCCGCCGAAGATATCGCCGGCCGCATTGGCGTCGGCCGGCATGGCGAGCGTGCGCAAGGTCAGTTCGCCGGCGGGTCTATCCTTTGCGTCGTCCATGCCGCCTCTAGTTCGTTTGCGGTTGCGTAGCTGCGGGTCGCGGATACGTCAAATGCCCTGATCGATTCGACTGCGGAAGAGTCTCATGGTAGTATCTGGTAGCATTTGATAATACTGGAATATTCCGACATGCAGACCGAGAAGCTGAGCATCAGCCTGCCCATCGATATGGCGCGGATGGTGCGCCGTCACGTCGAGAGCGGCAATTACGCGTCGAACAGCGAGGTTATCAGGGATGCGCTTCGCATTTGGCAGCAGCGCGAGCAGGAACGCGAAGAGCGGCTTCATTCCATTCGCGAAGCGTTGAACCAGGCCGCCGCCGATCCTATCCGGTACACAGGAACGGAAGTGAGCGAGCACTTTGACCGTCTCATGATTGAGGCCGAAAAGAAACTTAAGTCGTGACGCGAGAGCTGGTCCTAACACCTGCCGCGCGAGCAGATCTCGAGGAGATTTTCTGGTTTATCGCCGCCGATAACCCTCGGCGCGCACGGAGCTATGTCGCGGAGATCGAGCAGGCTTGCCGGAATCTCTGCGACATGCCCGAAATGGGAGTGCGGCGTCCCGATTTACGGCCCAGTCTTCGCATTTTCCCACTCTGGCGACGTATCGTGATCGCCTACGAACTGCCGGAGAATCGCGTGGACATCTTGCGGATATTCTCCGCAGGGCAGGACTACGAAGCAATCATTTCAGGCGAGTAGTCCACCACCCAGTCGCTTTTTTCACAAGCCATGCCGGAAGGCCGGATGCCGGAGGGGCTGCCCGCTCATTAGGCTCGGCGCGAAATTCGGATTCCGGCGGGGCGCCTCAGACGCCAATGCAGACTTATGATTTCATCGTCGTCGGCTCGGGCTCGGCCGGCTCGGTTGTCGCCGAGCGCCTATCTGCGAGCGGCCGGCATTCCGTGCTGGTGCTGGAGGCCGGCGGCTCGGACATGCGCTTCTTCGTGCAAATGCCGCTCGGCTACGGCAAGACCTTCTTCGACCCCGCGGTGAACTGGAACTACAAGGCCGAGCCCGACCCGGGGCTTGCCGGCAATGCCGACCACTGGCCACGCGGCAAGGTGCTGGGCGGATCGAGCTCCATCAATGCCATGGTCTGGATCAGAGGCAACCCTGCCGACTATGACGAATGGCGCGAGCTCGGCAATCCCGGTTGGGGTTTTTCGGACCTCCTGCCCTATTTCAAGGCGATCGAGGACAACGAGGCGGGCGCCGACGAATGGCGCGGCGCCGGCGGGCCGATCCGTATCACCGACACAAGCCGCCGCGTCCACCCGCTCACGAGGCTTTTCCTGAAGGCTGCGGTCGAGGCAGGGCTGCCCCTGAACCCGGATTTCAACGGCGCCACCCAGGAGGGCGCCGGCATCTACCAGATCAACACCAGGGGCGGCCGCCGCGTGTCGGCGGCGCGCGCCTTCCTGCGTCCGGCCATGAAACGGCCCAACATCCGCGTCGAGATGCGCGCGCTCGCAACCCGAATATTGTTCGAAGGCCGTCGCGCCGTGGGCGTCGAATATGTCCAGAACGGCCGCACGCTCGGTGCCTATGCCGGCCGTGAGGTGATTGTCTGCGGCGGCTCGGTCAATACTCCGCAACTTTTGCAGCTTTCCGGCGTCGGCCCAGGCCCGTTGCTTTCCTCCTTCGGCATCCCGGTTGTCCACGACAGCGCCCATGTCGGGGCGAACATGCAGGATCACCTCGGCATCAACTACACCTGGAAAGCCAAGGTGCCGACGCTCAACCAGGTTCTGCGGCCCTGGTGGGGCAAGCTGGCGGTCGGCCTGCGCTATCTCCTGCTCCGCGACGGACCGCTGTCGCTCAGCATGAACGAAGGCGGCGGCTTCTTCCGCACCGACCCGTTGCAGCCGCGGCCCAACATGCAGCTCTATTTCCAGGCTTTTTCGACCGTGATCCCGAAGAATGGCGAGCGGCCGATCCTTTCGCCGGACCCCTGGCCGGGCTTCTCGATCGGCCTTTCCAACTGCCGGCCGACCGGCCGCGGCTCGATCACGATCCGCTCCAAAGATCCGACTGTCCACCCGAAGATCGTGGCGAACGCCTTCTCCACCAAACACGATGTCTCGGAAATGCTCGACGCGGTGAAATTCCTACGCAAGATCGCCGCGCAGCCCGCCTTGGCCGAAGTTGCCTGCGAGGAAGTGCTGCCCGGTCCGTCCTGCCGGAGCGACGACGACATGATCGCCGATTTCCGTAAGAGGAGCGGCACGGTCTATCATCCGGTCGCGACCTGCCGCATGGGGCCGAACCCGCAGCAATCGGTCGTCGACCCGCGGCTGAAAGTCCACGACCTCAATGGGCTGCGCATCATCGACGCGTCGGTGTTGCCGACCAACATCACCGGCAACACCAACGCGATTTCCATAGTTGCCGGCGCCAAGGGCGCCGACATGGTGCTGGAAGACCTGCGATAAACGGAGGAGGCTTCGATGAAAATCACCGACGTGAAGACCTGGGTGGTCGGCAACCCGCCGCCCGGCATCGGCGGCAAATATTTCATCTTCGTCAAGCTGACGACAGACAGCGGCGTGGTCGGCTACGGCGAGGCCTACAATGCCACCTTCGGCCCCCATGTCACCGCGCGCATGATCGAGGACATGGCCGAGCGCTACTTGGTCGGCCGCGACCCGCACGACATCGAGACCTTCTTCCGCCGCTGCTATTCTTCCGGCTTCACGCAGCGGCCGGACGTTTCCGGCATGGGCTGCTTCTCCGCGCTCGAAATCGCTTGCTGGGACATCATCGGCAAGGAGGCCGGCAAGCCGGTCTACAAGTTGCTCGGCGGCCAGGTGCACGAGGCGCTGCGTTCCTACACCTATCTCTATCCGCACAGCGGCAGCGTCCACACCGAGGATGTCGGCCCGAGAAACGTCTACAACGATCCCGACCTAGCCGCCGAATGCGCCGGTCTCTACGTCAGCCAGGGCTTCAACGCCGTGAAGCTCGACCCCGCCGGACCCTACACCGCCTTCGACGGCCACCAGCCGCGGCTGATCGACATCGACCTTTCGACGCGAATGGTGAAGGCGATCCGCGAGGCCGTCGGCGCCAAGGCCGACATCCTGTTCGGCACACATGGCCAGTTCACCGCATCGGGCGCGCTGCGCATGGCGCGCGCGATCGAGCCCTACGACCCGCTCTGGTTCGAGGAGCCCGTGCCGCCCGATATGCCGGAAGTGATGGCGCAGGTGGCGCGAGGCACCTCCATCCCCATCGCCACGGGCGAGCGGCTCACCACCAAGTTCGAGTTCGCGCGTGTCATCGAGACCCGCGCCGCCACCATCCTGCAGCCGGACCTTGGCCGGTCCGGCGGCATCCTCGAGACCAAGAAGATCGCGGCCATGGCAGAGGCCTACCACATCCAGGTCGCGCCGCACTGCTATTGCGGGCCGATCGTCGGAGCCGCCAACATCCAGCTCGCCGTCACGCTTCCCAACTTCCTGATCCTGGAATCGCTGAAGCAGTGGGACGGCTTCCACGAGAAGCTTCTGAAGAAGAAGATCGAATGGCAGGACGGCAAGGTCATCCCGTCGAAAGAACCCGGCATTGGTGTCGAGCTCGACGAGTCGGTTTGCGATGCGCATCCCTATGACGGTCAGGCATTGCACCTGCAGATGGCCCAGGACCCGCTGTTCCCGTAAACACCACCTGCTTCATGGTCAGGATGGCGTCCGCTTTTGACTGGGGCCTGACCGGCATGCATCGGCCTTCTTCAGCAGCTCGCGAGAACTCTCGAACGTCGCCTTCGAAACCGCAGTATCCAAGTCGAACCAGTTTTTCGCGCGCGTCTCTTCGGGCCTTGCTTCTTCCAGCGCTTCCATAAGAAAAAATCTCACTCGCGACCGATTATCGGAGGACTCGAATGTCCAGTCGCCGATATTTTCCCGAACCTTTGCCCACAAGCCGGTCTCTTCGCGAACTTCCCGTACTGCCGTGACCTCCGGCCTCTCTCCCGCTTCGATGTGGCCTTTCGGCAAGACCCATTCGTCGGGATTGCGTGCGGCCTGAATGAGCAGATACCGAACGCCGCTTGCGCCGTTCTTGATCACCACGCCGCCGGCATGCGTCAGGCCATCCGGCCTGACCGGCGTCGATGGCGAAGCCGGGAGGCCTTTGAGGCCCTCCTTGGCGATAATCAGCCAATAGGCTTGCTGGGTCGACTTGAAACGCTGTTCAACATACCGCCATAGCGCCAGCACAGCGAGTATCGCGCAGATCGGGACACGCACCCACCAGCTTCCGCCCCACCCGAAGAGCGCGGCGACAATTGCGTAGATTAAGTAAATTGCTGCAAATATCAGCAACGCAACAACAAAGCTGCGGAAAAATTTGGAATCCGCCTCGAAGCGCTGGACCAGCGCCAAACCGTCCGGATCTTCCAATGCCAACCGCGCCTTGCACCACTGAAAGGTATTGATGATATTGCCATCGGCCAGCCAGAGCAGGCTTCTTGCTTTGATCCTCTCCGCTTGAATAATTGTTGCGTCGGCATTCTTGCCGAACAGGAACTTCCATTTAGCCAATGCTCGGAGGCGCATTCCTCCCAGGTCGTTTCCCCTGGCGAGTTCGGCGACCTGCCCCCAGTCGGTGGCGCTTCTGAGACGGCCATACACCAGGTCGTCGAGGATTGAGCCGATCAGAAACACGAAGTGGCCCGAAAAATAGCTGATAAAGAGAAAAACCGCCCAACCGGTCTCCCGCACGGCTGGAAACAGTATGGCCGAGTCTGGCAACTTGGCTATTAGTTCCATGCCAAGATATGTAACGAACATTCCTGGCAGCAGAATTGAGAAGAAATCGAGAAGGCCAATAAAAAACTTTTGGGGTTCGAAGTTCATATCAACCCCCCTTGGAAAACGAAATATTTTAACGAATAGGAATGCCCGCGACAAGGAGGGCGACGCGACATATGCCGTCGCCCTTGCGCTAACCGGCGTGACTGCGAGTGGGGTTAGCTACGTCCCCAAACGCCTGCGGCAAACATCAAAGTTCCTGCGCTGCAACGCCGAACGAGTTGCAGTCGTCAAGGTCCGCGCCAGGCGACGTATCGATCGCCGCACTGTCGAACTCGACGATTGCGCTGAAAAGCTGCGCAGTCTCGATGACCAGGAGCTCGACATCTTCGAGAGCGATGTTTTCGATCTCGTGGCGTTTCCGAATTGCCTCGGCAACGAGCGGCACGTTGACGATGCCCGCGCTGGCGATCGCCGCCAGCACGCTTCGACTCAAGTCGTTTCTGAAGTCAGTGGAATATGCCAATCGCATGGGCATCTCCTCCCTGGAAAGAGCACTATCCCTCGATGGGCACCATACGCCTCCTGTGTGCCCGACGCAAGAGGCGTCTCAAAATTTTGTAAATAAAATCAATCAGTTAGTATATTGGTCATGTCGTGCGCGTTGTGCCTCTTGGGATGAGTGCCAACAGTGAGCGGCCGTCCCCCTTGTTCCTTTCGGCACAAAACACTACATATTAGCAGAATAGGGAACTTACTCATTTTTAGACCGGGGTTGCAGGAGGGCAGCGATGGCGAATCTGGAACGTCCGGAACGCCTGCAGATCATGCTGAATGCTGATGAGCTGATGGCGCTCGAAAACTTTCGCTATGAAAACAGGATGCCTAGCCGCGCGGCGGCCGTGCGCGAACTCTTGCGGCGGGGCCTGGCCGCCGAAGGCTATCTCTCTGCGGGTGCCGGCATCAAATCCAGAGACTTCGGCGTGCTGGAGCAGGAACCGAACGAAAATGGTGGCGACGAGTTGAAGTCCGCTTAGATCAAGGCGGTAGCTGATTTGTCTCGACTTACCGCGCCCCGATCCTGATCAGCCGGCTCGCATCCGGCACCGCTGCCTTGGCAGCGTCGAAGTTGGACTGCGCGTCCTCAACTTCTTCCTTGTGTTCGACGGCCCATTGCGCAACGGCCTTGATCGGCCCAATCAGTGTCTTGCCGAGTTCGGTGAGCGCATAATCCACGCGCGGCGGCACGGTCGGATAGACAGTCCGGGTGGCCAGCCCCTTGCGTTCAAGCCCGCGCAGGGTCAGCGTAAGCATGCGCTGCGAGATGTCGCCGACCGCGCGGCGGATTTCGTTGAAGCGCATCGGCCCGTCCGACAGCGTCATGACGATCAGCACCGTCCACTTGTCGCCGATCGTGGAAAGGATGTCGTTGACCGCCTTGCAGTTGCCTTCGTCGCGATCCTTGATTTCATTCGTTGCCAAGGCTGATCTCCCACCGGTAATCGTCGTATACTGGGTATAGAACGGTAACTAAGTAGTGTGCGTCAACCTCTTCTCCAAGAGTTGATTGCGGGATAGGTCCGAGGTTCCGGCTTCGGAACCTCCCGGCTTCGGGACCTACATGAAGGCACGAATTGTCAGTGCCGCAACCACCGCGAGGATGGCGAGCGCCAGCGCCAGTTTCAGCCAGCGGCCCATCACGCCGAGAACCAGCGCCGGCGCGGCGAAAATCACCAGCGGTATAGCCGCCAGGGTCGCGGCCGCTCCGCCGATTGCCCGGCTGAGCGGATCCGAGGAAGCGGCCTCCTCAAGGAACAGGAAGATCAGCCCGCCGAGCAGGACCGCTTCGATGCTCGCCAATGCCAGCACCGCGATGCGCAACCAGCGTCGTTTCGGGCTCGTCTTCCCCATTCCGTTGTTCCCCGCAGCATCCCCGGCGCGCTGAACCTACGATGATGCTGTTTTGGCGCCATGCACAACCCGAAGCAGGTCGGAGGGCATGGCAACGGCGCCGTGTCGCGCCTTGACCATAGGAAAACCGCTGGAATCGTTTAATAGTGTCAGTGATTTCGCGGAGGGGTCCCGCAATGTCGCTCGTCCAGAAGCTGGCCGTCGTCTACGCCTTCATGTTCTTCGCCATCGTGGCGATCGGCTACATTCCGGCCTTCAGCGACGCCGGCGGCTATCTTTTCGGCCTCTTCAGCCTGCAATGGTATGATGATCTCCTGCACGCATTTTCAGGCGTGTGGGCCCTCATCGCCGCCCTTGTCTCCCATCGCCAGTCGGTGATTTATTTCAAGCTGTTCGGCTCGGTCTATCTCTTCGACGGCCTGCTCGGCCTCGTCACGGGTTCGGGCTGCCTCGATGGCGGCATCTTCATCGACGGCTTCCGCTCGTTCACCGACGTGGAGTTCCCGGCGCGCTTCTTCGCCAACGCGCCGCATCTGGCAATCGGCGGCTTCGCGGTCTTCGCCGGCTTCTGGCTGGCGAAGCGGGTTGCCGAAAGGACGGCCGTCGCATGAAGTTTCTGCGGCGGCTTCTCAAGCGCCTCATCAAGGCGCTTGTCATCCTGGTCGCCATCGTCATTTTGATTCCGGTTGCGGGTCTCGCCTACGGCTTCCTCACGACCGACGCGATCGACTCCGCGCCGCTGCCGGGCGTGGCCGACAGCGCCCCGCCTGCGGCCATTGCCACGAAGCTCAGGGCAGAGATCGAATATTATCAACGGCCTGCGGAATCGACCTTCCTAACCTATCCCGAATGGGCGATCGTCTATGCCGCGCGCGAATATGCCGGATTCGTGAAAAACCACGAGCCGAGCGGCTTCCCCTACTGGTCCTGTATCGGCCGTTACTGGCAGGACTATGCGACCATGATCCGCGCCAGCTCGGCCTACCCCTTCAACTTCGAAAACCACCAGATGCTGGTCGTCATCGGCACCAGCCACACGATCGAGCACGCCATCCAATGGGCCTATGAGAACACCATCGGCCGGCTCATTGAGTGGACGGCTGGCAGCCGCACGGCCGCCGACGATTATCTGGCCGCGACCGCGGCGGACTACGCGGCCTTCCTCGATCAGGTGCCCTGGTATGAATACCCCTATGCGCAAAAGCGCGCCGGCCTGATGGCGCTCGCTCCTGCCCCCGCCGACAGCGCCATTCGCACGACCGAACGCGAATGGGCCTTCGCCCTCGCCTGGTCGATCAAGCAAGGCTACGCCGACCTGATCAAGTCGGCTCTGGCCGCGACCTCTGCGCCGGCTTTGCTCGACATCCATGTCTGGGCCAAAGGGCCGGTCGGCGAGGCAGTCCGCCCCGAGCCCGAAACACTGCTGGAGCGCGATTTCGGCGACGACGGCGCAGTCTTCATCACCAAGCGCTACCAGGTCTTCACCGACATGATCCCGCGGCTGATCGCCAAGGGTGTCAGCTTCGTCGAGATCGGCGGCAACGACGAGATCCTCATCACCATGCTGAGCGATAACGAACTGACGGCGCCCGAAGGGTCGCGCACACTGTTTGCCTATCAGCTCCCTGCCGATCCCGCCGTCCGCCGCACCGGGCTGATCGTCGCCGTGCGTCGCCTGCACACCGTGCTGCCGGCGCTGATGCAGGGCGGTGCACGGCTCGAGCATGTCTATGACTACTAAGGTGTCGCTTTGCTGGGAGTCGGCCTCCTCGCTTGAACCATCCCTGGCAAAGGTTCCGCATTGAATTGCGGCCCTTCCGCCATTAACTTACGATCGTCTTACTTCAAGGGAAGGTCGGCAGATGACCCGCGCGGGAAAGCTCACCACCATCGTCTCCACCAAAGGGCAGGTCATCCTGCCGAAGGTGATCCGCCAGCGCCGGGAATGGGATACGGGAACACGGCTTCTGGTCGAGGAGACGCCGGAAGGCGTGCTGCTCAAGCCAGCCCCGGCGTTTGTCGAGACACGGCCGGAAGACGTGTTCGCCTCACTTCCTCATAGAGGCAGGCCGAAGACGCTGAAGGAGATGGAGGCCGGCGTGCTCGCCGAGGCCAGGCGTCGGCATGCTCGCGATTGATACCAACCTGATTGTCCGCTACCTGACCGGCGATCACCCCAAACAGTCCCCACGCGCTCGCGAGCTGGTCGACGGCCAACCTGTGTTCGTGGCGGTCACGGTGATGCTCGAGGTCGAATGGGTGCTGCGTAGCACCTATGATTATCGTCCGGCGGACGTTGCTCGTGCGCTGCGGTCTTTCGCGGGTCTCCCCACTGTATCAGTCGAGGACGGCGCGGCGGTCGCTGCCGCCCTCGACTTGGCGGAGAATGGGATGGATTTCGCCGATGCGCTGCACCTCGGCAGATCTGGCCATTGCGAGGGCTTTGCCACCTTCGACCGCAAGTTTGTCAAGGTCGCACATGCGGCCGGCTACGACGGGGTGCGTGAAGCATAGCGGCAAAAGTGGGTAGCGGTTAGGATTTCGCACCTACGGCCTGCTCGCCTCGGCCATCGTCCAGGATAGATTGCGCCAGATGTGCGGGGACTGATCCGGAATGACCGAACCCCCATCCGTCGCCTGGGCGCTGTTCGTCCTGCATGTCTCCTTGCAGATATTCATCATCATCCGCGCGATCCTGCGGCCGCACCGCGAGCCGGCCTCGCGTCTCGCCTGGGTGGTCGTCATCGTCGTCGCGCCGGTGGTGGGCATCGTCGCCTACGTGCTGTTCGGCAGCACGAACATCGGTAGCCGCCGCATAGCGCGTTTCCGGACCGCGCTCCGCCGCCTGCCATCGCTCGCCGACATAGGCGACGTCGAGGAACACCCCGATATCCCCGAGCGCTATCTGCCCGTCTTCAGGGTCGGCAGCTCGATCAGCGGCTACGCGCCGGTCGGCGGCAACCGCGCCGCGCTGATGCGCGATTCCGAGTCCACCATCGATGCAATGGTTGCCGATATCGATGCGGCCCAGCGCCACGTCCATCTGCTCTTCTACATCTGGCTGACGGACAACAGCGGCCTGAGAATGGTGGAGGCGGTCGAGCGGGCTGCTAGGCGCGGCGTCACCTGCCGCGTTATGGTCGACGATCTTGGCTCGCGGGCGCTGATCCGTTCGGCCCGTTGGGCCGGGATGGCCGCGGCCGGCGCGAAGCTCGTGCGCGCCCTGCCCATCGGCGATCCGCTGTCGCGCCCGTTCAAGGGCCGCATCGACATGCGCAACCACCGCAAGATCGTGGTGATCGACGGCCGCCTCACCTATTGCGGCAGCCAGAACTGCGCCGACGCCGCCTTCGCGGTCAAGGCGCGCTACGCTCCCTGGGTCGATGCGGTGATCCGTTTCGAAGGCCCCGTCGCGCTGCAGAACCAGCATTTGTTCGCGGCTGACTGGATGGCGCATGTCAACGAGGACTTGAGCGAGCTTCTGCGCGCTCCCGTCGCCGGGTTCGATCCAGGCTTCGCCGCCCAGGTGATCGGCACCGGCGCCGCGGTGCGCTACTCGGCGATGCCGGAGATGTTTGCAGCGCTCATGGGCGCGGCGCAGCGCGAGCTAGTGATATCGACGCCCTACTACGTGCCCGACGAGCCCATCCAGGCCGCACTCTGCGCCAGCGCGCGCCGCGGCGTGGCGACCACGGTCATCTTCCCAAAGGTGAACGATTCCTGGATCGTGGCAGCCGCCAGCCGCAGCTACTATCGCGACATGCTCGACGCCGGCGTCCACATTCGCGAATATGTCGGCGGCCTGCTCCACGCCAAGTCGCTCACCGTCGATGGCGAACTGACGCTGATCGGCTCGGCCAACATGGATCGCCGCAGCTTCGAGCTGAACTCGGAGAACAACATCCTCTTCTGCGACGCCACTCTGACGGCGGCCATACGCGCCCGCCAGCAGGACTATATCGACCGCTCCGTGGTCATCGACGACCGCGCGGTCGCCTCATGGAGCCGCGGCCGCCAGTTCTGGAACAATGCGATCGCCATGCTCGGGCCAGTGCTTTGACGGGTCGCTTGCGATTGACCCGTCACGAGATACTGCGAAACCAATCCAGTATTGACGCACGGTCGCGCCAGAAGCTGCCATTGCAACGCGGGCGACTCAGCGACCAAAAGGGGCCGGGAGGGACGGCAGGTGACGGGTGGATAGCGCACCTTCTGGAGTGCAGGCGTCAAGGAGGAAGTAGCGCGTCCACGAGACGCTCGATCGTTTCCGCCACGCCGTCGGCAGCCAACGCATCCCGGATCAGGCGCCGCTTTGTGGTGAAATGCGCCACCTCGGGCAGTTCTACGCGCGCTGCGACCTCGGCGGCGTGCAGAGCTGCCGCGGCAAGGTCCACGTGCAGCGTCGGCCGCGTCGAATTCGGGGATCGGCAGCGTCCAGACCAGATTGTCGAAATGGCGCGGATCGCGCTGACCGACGGGTTGGAGGTCTTTTACACGTTCGAGCACGACGCTCGTATTCAGGACAGCGGCGACGTAGGCGGCTTCTTCGAGTGAGTGGGCGGCTGACCAGTAGGCCGAAGTGTCAACGACAACGTCGTCGTCCTCAATCCAGCACGCGCTCAGCCTTGTTCCGGCCTTTGTGTAGAGAACGCGTACTGGCGATCTCGCTGTCTGTGCCGTCAATTTCTGAAGGTGATTCACCGACTCCGCCAAGGTCACACGTGGTATGCCGTTCGGCCCTTTATTGCTATGCTCGTTCCACTTGGTTTCGGCGTCGCGGAGCCAGGCAGCGAGCCCACGATGCCCATGCGAGTCCGCACTCGCCGCGGTGAGGGTCGCACCATCCTCCATCGGAATCACGCCGGTTAGTAATCCGAGAACACGATAGGGTGCGATAGACTCGCCCAGCGCGATCCGACGTACGAAAGCGCGTTCGACAGGACCCTCGGGCGGCGCAACGTTCGTCCACGGCTCCTTATCGAGATTGCCAACGCGGCCCCGCAAGCGCGGCGCCTCGCGCCGGCTCTGAAGGCGTCCCGATGCGGCATGTTCGACAAGGAAGAAGCGGCGTGGGCTTAGGCTTGCTCCCTGCCGAAACCGCTTCCGGTAGGGCGAAGCGGCAATCAGCGTTCGCGGCCTCGGCCAAGCGGCGCGCAGATGTTCGAGCGCCTCGGCCGCCTCGACCTCGCTGGCGTCGCGCCGCTTAAGCTCGCCCACCCAGCGGTCGATCTCCGCCGGCAGCGGCCCGGCGCGGTCGCGCTGGCCGAACAGCACGCAGGTACTGGTCGTGCTGCTGCCAGATTGCGCCCCGAAGATCGGCCACACGCGCTCCAGCCCCCAGCCGCCGGTGATCGCCACCCGCACGCGCTCCATGCTCCCGTCGCGCATGGCGGCGAACACGGGTGCGTTGAGCGCGGCATAGGGCAGGACCAGCGCCAGCGTGCCGCCGTCGCGCAGGTAGCGTTCGGCGCCCCGCGCCCAGAACAGCGCGAACATGTCCTGATGCGTGGCGAGGCTGCCGCCGACCCAGAGACCGTAACTCCGCAGCGCCTCGCGCAGCCGGTCCTTCATCTCTGCGCTCAGGTGGCGGTACACGATCCACGGCGGATTGCCGATCAGCACGTCGGCGCGGTGCTCGGGATGCGACAGCCAGACCGGACGAAGCAGGTTGCGCAAGATGAACGTCCAGATGTGATTGCGGCCGTCTAGGTAAAGCTGCTTCAACTGTGCGAAGGTCCGGCCAAGCATGGCCGCATCCTCGGCGGTGGCGCCGGCGCGGGCGATGGCGTCCCGAATCGCCTCGGGCTCGGCGAGCGTGTCGAGCCCGCGGTTTAGCTCGTCCAGTGCGCGCTCGAACAGATTGTGGTCGCTCGCGAGCCCGGCAGGGATGCGCAGGGGCGGATCGTTGGGCGGCACGTCGACCAGCACTTCGGCCGACGCTCCGAGCGGACGCAGGCTCCACTGCATGGAATCGCCCATGAAAACCGGCACGCTGAGCGTGGGCGGCCGATCCTGCACCAGATCGCCGAGCGCCAGCAGCCAGGTGACGCGCGCAAGCGCGACCGCGACCGGATGCACGTCGATCCCGAACACGCGCTCGGCGCAGGTGGCGACGATCTCGGCCGGGGGCAGCCGCGCCTTCCGGCCTGCGTCGATCAGGCGGCGCAGCGCGTGGAACAGGAAGGTCCCCGAGCCGCAAGACGGATCGAGAACGCGCTGCTCCAGGGGACGCGGGATTGCAGCCGCGACAACCCGCGCCGCCAGCCAATCGGGCGTGTAATATTCGCCCAGATCGTGACGCTCGTCGGGATCGATCAGGCTCTCATACAGGCTCTTGAGCACGTCGACCTCGACGTCGCGCAGGCGAAAGCGAACCGTCTCGGCGGCAAGCGAGCGCACAAGGTCGCCGCCTCCTCCGGCGAGCAGCGGCCAGTCGAAGAAATCGGCCTCGACGGCGCCGACGATGCCTTCGTTCGCCAGAAGCCGGCCCGACAACATATCCTCCGGATCGTCGACCGCCAGGTCGAGGACGCGCGCCGCGATCGCCTTCACGAGAATGGTGAGATAGGTGTGCTGGAGGAACAGTGCGTCGCTGCCGACGTCATCGCCGTAGACCTGTCGCAGCAATCCGTCCCAAAGGTCGCGTTTCAGGCGCACCTCGGGATGGCCGCCGACCTCGGCCCACAACCGCTGGAGTCCCAAGTGCGCGCGGCCGAAGGCAAGGCTGTATCGACCGAAGGCAAGCGCGACTGCGATCGGTGTCGGCATCACCTCGGGAACGGGCGACAGCAGCGACTCGAGCCAACTCAGCAGCCGTTCCGGGTGCTCGACATCGACCTCGTAGTGACCTATTTGCGCGAGCGTTCCGCGATCGAGCGTGTAGGCGAGCAGCGTCGCGCCGTCAGTGGCGAGACCGACAGTGGTACGGCCGGGCGCGCTGCCACGGCTCGCGTCGGCCAGGTAGGCTGGCATGCGGGCGACGACATCGCGCTCTTCGCGGCGAAGATCGCTCTTCAGCTCGATGACGGTGGCACCCCACGCCACGTCGATGCGTCCGCTGTTGTCGACGAGGTAGCGCTCATGCTCCAGTTCGCTGAACGCCGCGCCGAAACCCTTTTGCAGCAGTTCCGTGACCAGGCCGCGCAATGCCTCATGCCGCGGCCGGGACGCCATCGATCGGACGATCTCGGGCAGGCGATCTCTGCGCCAACTGTTTGTCAATATCCCCCCACTTTCCAGTCAGGACCATTGCCGGTTCAGAAGCGAAATCGTAGGCTGCGGTCATGAGCTACGGTCAAGCAGACTTGTTCGCGCAAGACGACGCCGAACGCAATACGTTGCCGGAATCACAGCGGGTGGCGATTCGCTTGCGCTTGGAAGCGACGCTCGCCAAGCTCGAAGCGGCGGCAACTTTCCCTTGGCGCGATCCGCTGGACGCCGTGCACGAGGAGAACCGCTTCCAACGCGACACCGAAATGCTCGGTGAGGAGGGCGCCCTCCTATGGGCCCGATTCGACAAGGAGATGGACCGGCTGCACGCGACGCAGTTCTCTCCGGATGCCCGCGCGGCTGGATCGACGCACTGAACGATAGTCTGGGCGTTGCTCAACGACCGACTTGCGGCGCAAAGCCATCGTTCGCGTCGCTCTATATGCAAGTGCGATGCCAGCACCTGCCATCCAATCCTTGAATGCAGGCCCGGTCCCGGCATGCCTCTGGTGCTACAGCTTGATTTTCAAGCTCTCCCAGAACTTGTCGATCATCGCCCCGTCCACCGGCACGTTCTCCGCATCGATGCGCGTCACCAGCACCAGTCCCTGGTCGGTCGTGCCGAAGCTGAACACCTCGAAACGGGCCTCGTCGCTGCGCATCTTCACGGTTGCCTTCAGCCCGGTCAGCTCTTTGCCGTCGGAGAGCTTGCGCGTCGCCGGCTCCCGCGACAGCTCGCCGCCGGCCTGTACCGACTCCTTGGTCAGCTCCTGCAGCATCAGCTCGTTGAGCGTGACCGGATTCATCGATGAATATTCCTGGACGATCACGAGCGTGCCGAGCGCCGAAGCCATGATGTGCTGATCGATGTCCTTGTCGATCTCGGTCTTGGCAATGGCCATGCTGGTCGGATGCACGAAGGAGAACAGCGCGCTGGAATAGGCGGCGAACTCATTGAGCGCCAGCGTGACCTTCACTGTCTTGCCGTCGGGCATAGCGACATCGAGGCTTTCGCCGGGATTGATGTCGACCGCTGTTTCGCCGATCGTCAGTCGATAAGTCTTCTGCTCCTGCGCCAGGCCAAGGCTGGGCAGCGCCAGCATGGCGGCGACAATTGCGGTCCATCTAATCTGCATCATGGTCTCCTCACGCCTGTTGCCGTGCCGCTCGCCGTTTTTATCGCCCGGTAAAATGTCGAGCTAAACAGCTCGCCGGGGTCGTATTCCTTCTTCTTCGCGAGGAACGCCGGCATCTCGGGATAGCTCGCGAGCAGCTCGGCGCCCGTATAGTGGAGCTGGTAGGGCAGGAAGAAACGCCCGCCATGTTCCAGCGTCAGGTCGATCATCGCGCGCGTCAGCTTGCGCATCTCTTTATTGCCGCCTTCGTCGGTGCTCTGGTTGATATAGAGCACCAGCGAGAAGGCCGGCCTCGGTGCATAGCTGAGCGCTATGTCCTCCTCGTGAACGACCCGGATCGAGGCATTGAGCACGGGCAAGGACTGGCCGCCGAGGATTTCCCGCGCTCCTGCAATGAAGTCGTTATAGGCGTCCCGCGGGATGAAATATTCGTGCAATATGTCCGTTTCGCCGGCTAAATCATTGAAAAGGTAAGGCACCGAATCGTGCATCGGGTTGTTGCGCGTGACGAGGCAGGCCTCTCCTTCCGCCATCGCCGTCGTGCGCGGCACCGTGCAGGCCTCGAATTGCGGTTCGAGCGTCTTCTCGGAGAACCACTTCAACTCCTGGAAAACACTGCCGTATTTGGCAAGGTTCATGATGATGCGCTTCAGCTTGACGCCCGACGGCTCGTCCAGCGGCGGCATGTCGGCCGGCGCCTGTTCCGCGACCTTTTCATAGCGATAGACGATCATATCCTCCAGGAAATTGCCGGGCGCTGCCGAGAGGTGGCCGTAGAATAGGCCGAGATCTTTGTCCGGCTCGATCTCCCTGGCGTAGAATTCCGGAAACTCCTGCGAGCGTATGATCCGGCGCGAAGTCTGGTAGACGGCGTTGTCGGTGATATCGAGCGTTGCCGACAGCACCACGCCGAACAGCCCGTAGCCGCCAACCACATGGCGGAAGAGGTCCGCATTCTGCTGACGCGAGCAGGTCACAACGCTCCCGTCCGCCAGCATCACGCGCATCGAGCGGATCGTGCCGGCGATCGAGCCTACCTGATGGTCCATGCCGTGGGCATTGACCGAAATCGACCCGCCGACCGAAAAGATGTCGGTCGACTGCATCGCCTTCACGGCTAAGTGCGGGTGCAGCAGGTTCTGGATCGCATGCCATGTCGCGCCCGGCTGCACTGTCATGGTGCGCGCCTCGGCATCGACTTCGATGCGGTTGAACTTGCGCATGTCGAGCACCAGCGCATGATCGTCGAAGGCATGGCCGCCCATCGAATGCCGCACCGCCGCCGTCGAAACCTTCAGCCCGTTCGCCCTCGCGAACGCAAGCGCCCTGGCGACGTCCGCCTCCTCCCCCACCTCGACCATGCCGTAGATCGGCGTCTCGGAAAGCGCGCTGGCGTCATTGATCGTGCCGCCCTTCATCGACCACGGCAGCGACGGGTCGTGGACCGGCGGCGCCGGTCGCGGTTGCAATGCGAGCGGCCTGCCGTCGATATCGGCGATGCGGCCTGCGTTTTTCGGTCCGGATGGGTCGCGGGCGAGCCTGGCCAATGTCGCGCCGCCCCAGGCGACACCGCCGGCCACCACCGCTCCGCCGATTAGCAGGCGCCGCGAAATCCGGAAGCCTCGTCGCTCGGCAGCCATCCCACCCCCCGGGCCCAGGCTTGGCCTAAGGCTGATGCTCCTCGGCCGGCTGATCGTCGGGCGCCCCGACCTTGCGCATCAGCGAGGCGGTCGCCAGCAGCGACACCATATCGGCCACGATCGGCTCGATATGCGTCTTGTAGTCGATCGGCTCGGAGATGCTGGGCAGCTCGAAGAAATTCTTGGCGAGCGGCAGGAGCAGGAAGCCGTCGCTTCCGTTCAGCGCTACGCGCGCCGGCTCCCCCGGCCAGGTCTCGGCAAGCCACTGCAGCGCCTTGGCAAGCCTGCCGGCGACCAGCGGCCGCGCCGCGCCGACGTTGTCGGTATGGAATTCATAGGTCTGGTCCAGTTCGGCAATGCCGGCTTCGACCGTCTCCAGCCCGCTGGAGCCGAACATGTTGCGGAAGAAGTTCGAAACGGCGCCGGCCCGCTTTGCCGCGACCACCAGTCCGGGAAAAGGCGCCACCGTCTCGAACGCCGTCACCACGCCCTTGAAGATCGTTTGGTCGGACTTGCCTCCGGTCGACAGCCTCGTCTCATAGAGCTCGAACGGAAAACCGTCATACTTGCCGGACACGATATCGTCGAACTTCTGCCTGCCGAAACTGCCGACGGCCTGCTTAGGCAACCGGTCGAACGAGTCCGGCGTCCTGTTGTTGGAATAGTGCATGTCCTGGATGAAGCTGAAGATGATCGGCAGCAGCCGGTCGCGGAACGACTGCTTCAACCTTGTCGCCGGGCTCATCGCCGAGCGGTACGCGAAACCGGCCGCCACCATGGTGGCGAGATAGAGAAACACATGCGGCGTCGATAACCATTGCTCGTAGGGGCTGGCGAAGCTGTTGAAGGCATAAGCGAGCACGGCTCCCGCGACGAGGACGGCGCCGACAAAAACCGGCGTCCGCCACATCACCTGCCCGTGCGCCCTTTGACGCTCGATTTCGTAGGCTTCGATATCCTTCCTGATTCCCGCGATCACCTCGTCGCCGGGCATGAAGTCCTTTGCGTTCATCGGAGCCTCCGCCGCTGACCCTGGGGCACGTTGAAAGACATAGCGACTTTTTTGCGGCCTGTCCGCAATCACAGCCATCCGGTTGGCAGCAAAGATGATGCCCAACTTCGGCCATCCCGCAGGCGCCTAATGAGCGCATGAGCGGAAACCTTCCGATGCATGCATTCGTGCTGCTGGTGCTGCTGCTGGCATCGACTGGCGCGGCCGCTACCGCGAACGGACCGCCTCCCGACGCCGGCATGATGTGCCCGTCGATCTACCAGCCCGTCTGCGCCAGGAAGGGCGACGAGAGCCGTATGTTCGCGAACGCCTGCCTGGCCCGGCGCGCGGGTTTCGTCGTTGTCGCCAGGCAAAGCTGCGGCGGCGACAGCGAGTTGCCGCGTTTCCAGTAGCGGCTGACTGGGTGAGAGGCCGGAAGCGCAGAGTTCGCCATTTGCAGCCCGCCATCACGCGTTTCCCAGGGTCTCTCCGGCGTCATTGACGCGTGCCCCTGCGTCACGCATCTTCTCGGTGCTGAAAATTTCGGAGATCGCTCATGTCTCGAGCTTCGCGCCTGATCTGCGCCACGGCAGCCGCGGCTCTCGCCGCCATCCTCGGCTCTCCTGCTTCTGCGGCGAGCGTCTTCGCCGTTCAGACCGACAACTGGTACATCGGCTCGCTCACCAATTCCTGCATCGCCTTCAACCGGCTGCCCAAAGAATACAACCACTCGCCTTACAACTCGCTGACCATCCACGCGCCGAAGGACGGAGGCTACCTGATCGAGGTGATGTTCTGGCCGGGGCCGATCAAGCACGGCGAGCGCTACAGCCTGGCGCTGCGCGTCGAGGGCCGCGGCTCCTACGAGATCGATGCGGACGGCGTCTACGACATCGGCGTCAAATCGCGCGGCCCGATCCCTGACAAGCTCGTCAAGGACCTGCAGACCGAGCGCATGCTCACCGTCGGCACATCGAACATACCGGTGTCGCTCGGCTTTGACACCACGCGCATGGACGACGTCTTCACCCATCTCGACGATTGCCGGCGGATGATCGCCAAGCAATGAGGCGCGGCCTTCGAAAAGCTGCAATGCCTGATTGAAGTCCTGCGATAGTTTCTTTTGGGGAGCGAGACGATGAGGAAATGGCTTACGACTCTGGCGCCATTGGCAATGCTTTCATTGCCAATGCCCGCCATGGCCGACGTGCCGGATGCCGCCAAGGCCGCGCTTTCAGCAGAGACCGTTGCGGCACGCAGCAGCGCGCTCGCCGAACTGGACGCCGCGAAGGCCGGCGATCCGCTCGCCGCCTATGCGGCCGGCTCCGTGCAGTTCTTCGTCGCGCTGGAAAAGCTTGGCCAGGGCCTGCGTAGGCACGGCTTCGAGAGCCCGCGCTCCTTCACGCTGCCGCTGATGCAGCTTCCGGTTCCCGTCAACCCGAACCCCGAGCCGCTCACCTATGAAGGGTTCCGGCAGATCCTCGCCGATTTCCGCGACAGCCTGGCACAGTCGGCCGCGACACTGGGCGAAGTGCCGGCCGGCGCCGATATCGGCCTGGAGGTCGATCTCGGCAAGCTTGGCATCGACCTCGACGAGGACGGCAACATTGCGCCCGACGAGAGCGCCTCCTCGATCATCGCCGCGCTCGGAAATCTCGGCTCGCCATCCGACCTGCCGCCGCTCGTCTTTCGTTTCGACCGCGCCGACGGCTACTGGTTGCAGGGCTACGCCAACTTCCTGATGGCGCAGGCCGATTTCTGGCTGGCGCATGATTTCCAGCTTGCTTTCGACCAGAGCTTCCAGATGCTCTTCCCGCGGGCGAAGCTGCCCATGCAGGACACGCTCGTGCCGCTCGATGATGGCGGCGGCAACGGCATCTTCGCCAGCGAGTGGCGCATCGCCGACTTCATCTCCTTCATCCACCTGATCAACTGGCCCGTCGTGGAGCCAGAACGCAGCAAGACTGCGCGGACTGAGCTGCTTGAGATGATCAAGCTCTCGCGCGAGAACTGGAAGGCGATCCGCGCCGAAACCGACAATGACCGCGAATGGCTGCCCGGCCCCCAGCAGACGGGCGCCAACCAGCTCACCGGGCTCGAAGTCACCGAGCAGCAAGTGCAGGCCTGGCACGCCGCGCTGCAGATGGCCGAGGACTTGCTCGAAGGCCGCAAGCTGCTGCCGCATTTCCGCTTCGCCGACAAGGGCATCGACATGAAGCGCTTCTTCGACGAGCCGCAGACCTTCGACCTCGTGCTCTCGCTCACCGGGCCCGGCGTCGTGCCCTATCTCGAAAAGGGGCCCATGCTCACCAGCGAGGAGTGGTGGGTATTGCAAAATGAGTTCGGCGGCGCCGGATTTCTGACCTTCGCGCTCTGGTTCAACTAGACGTGGCTGGTTTTCAGCCGGCTTACTTTCCCCGTCCACGCTGAGGCCGGCTTGAATTGTTGCCCGTTGCTGGGACGGCGCCCGGGTGTTTCAAAATCCACGGAAGCCGTGCGTCTCTCATCTGGACTTTATTGAAGACTTTCAATACAAACATATAGCAAATAGAGAAAAACTTGGAATTTCGCCGAAGATTTTTAAGAAATTCTCCGGGTAGTGGAGTTGTGCTCGAAGCCTGCGGGTGATTTTCAGCGCTGCGACAAGGCTTGACCGAATTGTCCAGGAGGAGCTGCCATGCCGTTGAAAAACTACGCCGTGCTGAAGGGGCGGCCGATCAACAACCGTCTGGCGACTGGATCGAGCCCCCACTACCAGGTCCTTGTCTCGGAAAATGGCATGCCGCACCGCATCGCCATCAACGTGCGCTCGCAGGATGGCAGCGAGGTCGAGTTCCTGGTGCGCTCGCGCTTCGAGCATCCTATCACCGATCGGCTGGCCGAGTTGCCCGAGGGTCTGCATCCGGCTCCGAGGCGGCCCGACGGCATCGCGCTGGATTTCATCCGCGCCAATCTGATGCAGCCTTGGGAGCTCAAGCCGTTGCCCTTGTCCGCGGCCGGCCCGGACAACGACCTCAACGAGAAAATTGACGCTTATGTCCAGCGGGCGATGTCCGACGAAGACTCCATGATCTACGCCTTCGGCGAAACCTGGGGTCCGGAGCACGACAAGGCCGACAAGTATTTCGGCTTCAAGCCCGGCCGCGGCATCCACGACATTCACTTCAACCAGGGCAATCCGCCGGGCAAGTATGAAGCGCAGAACGGTCCCTGGCAGGACGGCGGCCTGATCTTTGAATTTCCCCACGAAAAGCGATGGGTCGGGATTTTCCTGAAGTTCCAGTCCCAGGCCTGGCATTCGAGCGACGGCGACGGCTCCCCGATGGTTCCGCCCGACGCTGATCATCCCGATAAGCCACCTACGCCCGACCGCGACAACATCCCGCCCTTCGACATGCCCGACGGCATTGTCCGCATCATCGCGGCCTATGTGAACGACGTGCGCACCCCCGAGCGGGAAACAGTCACCTTGCTCAACACCGCGGATGTCGCGATCGACCTCACCGGCTGGCAGATCAAGGACAAGCAGAAGAACGTGCAGCTTCTCAGCGGTTCCATCGCCGCGGGCGCCACGACCGTGATCGAGATCAAGACGCCGGTCGCACTGTCCAACAAGGGCGGCATCATCACCCTGCTCAACGAGCAGGGCGTCAAGGTGCACGGCGTGTCCTACACCAAGGAGCAGGCGCGTCAGCCGGGCCGGACAATTCCATTCCAGAGCTGAGGGGGGCAGCAATGTCGCAGTAGGGAGTTACTGCTGCATTTCCGGGTCGAGCTCGTGAGCAAAGAATTTTGGGCGATCGGCGGGCCGTAGACCTCGCGGTCCAATTCAACTGACTTGTTCATCCTTATTATTGTAATATTAGTTCGACGGAGCTCTTCTCTTACTCAGAATATTGTGTAAATTTTGCCATGACTGGACTACCCGGAGGATTTGCCATGAATCGCGGCAAGCTGAGCCTTGAACAGGTCAACCGCAGGAACATGGCCGCCCCTTACGCGCGGGATAAGGCGCTCGTGCAACGGCTGGCCGCCGAGCAGGAGGCGCCCGTTCCACCTTTCGCTCCGGAGCGCGGGCCGATCGAGGTGTTGGAAGGGGCAGGGCCGGGACTGCGGCCGGCCACGCTTGCTCCGGCCGGAGGCGACGAGAAATTCCGCAAGGAGTCCGTGGTGCTTCGTCGCGGCCGGCCTGTGCTCGCCATCCGCGAAGGCCAGACCGTGCTCGAATTTCGCGAGTCGGAATCCGCAGTCTGGAAAGAGAAACTCAGTGGTGCCGCTCCGGCGCTGAAGGGGGTGATACCTTCCGTCGGCCGCATCGAGCTGACGAACCTGATTGCCTATCCATCGGTCGGGACCGGGTGGATGGTAGACCGCGACATCATAGCCACGAACCGGCACGTCGCCGAATACTTCGTCGAGCGCGGCACTACGGGATTCAAGTTCCGGCTCGGCGACGACCGCCGAAAGGTGATTGGGGCGAAGATCGATTTTCTCGAAGAGATCGGCTCCACGCTCCAAAGCGAATTCGACCTGACCGAGATCGTGTTCGTCGCCCCGTCGACATTGCCGGACATCGCCTTGTTCCGCGTGAGAGCATCTGCCGGGTCGGTTGTCCCGCCGAGCTTGCAACTTTCGAAGGCGAGTTCAAGCATGGGCAAGACCGTCGCCGTTGTCGGCTATCCGCACCGCGATCCAGATCTCCCGGACCAGAAGCTCGCCGATGAAATCTTCGGCAACATCTATGAGCGCAAGCGCATCGCGCCCGGCTTCGTGATGGATGATCTTTTCGTCGATATCACGCATGACTGCACCACCTTGCCCGGCAATTCGGGCTCGCCTGTCATTGACCTCGAGACCGGTGAAATCGTGGGATTGCATCGTGCGGGCATATTCCTGACCCGCAACCTGGCTGTGACCGCGACGAGGGTACGCGAGACGCTTGACCTGGCGCGGCGGCCGCCGGTCATCGGCATCGGCACAAGCGGGCAAAAGTCGGAAGCAAAGCCGGTCGTCGGCCTCAAAAACGGGGATGCTCCCATGGGCGAAGTGAAGATTACAGTTCCGCTGACCATAACCATATCCTTGGGTTCGCCACAGCTCGGCGGGACGCCGACCGTCGTTGTGGACCCGGTGGTGGTAGCCAAGCCTGCCCCGCAGGTTCGGACCGGGTTGACCTGGGAGGAAATCGAAAGGGCGATACCGCCCATCCGGCTCGCTCTCGGCAACCGCGCCGATGTCGTCGCGGTCAAGCCGGGCTATCGAGTGACTGAAGGCGTGATGTCCAGGGAGCCGGTCGTGGTCGTCGCCGTCAGGCAGCGCCACACGCCGGAAGAGCTTCAGAGCATGGGCATCACGCCGATCCCGACGACGATCGACGGTTATCCAATCGACGTCGCGATCGCGTCGATGGCGGAGGTGCTGGGAATGGACCCCGATCTCGACGTCGAGGCGCCGTGGACTTCCGAGTATCAGGAGCGCCCGGACATCCCGCTCGATGCGGTCAAGGCGAACATGACGATCACGCTCTCACCAAGCCCCGACGCCGGCTGGCCGACGTTGCGCGAGTTCCTGAGCGGTGTGAAAACCACGCTGACTGTCGCGATGTATGATTTTGGAGCCCCTCACGTCCTGAAGGCGGTCCGGGAAGCCGTTCGCCCTGCCGGCCGCAACATGACGCTCGTCATTCAGGAGGGCGAAAGCCTCGACAACGGGACCAAGAAGGACGACGTCGAGGACAAGAAGGCGATCGAGGCGATCTTCGAAGACATCGGCGCACGGCTGGATTTCTCCTACGCTTCAGTCGCCAAGGTGTTCGGCATGAGCTTCAACCCGAAGGGCTTGTTCGAGTACTCCTACCACATCAAGGTAGCGGTCAGGGACAACGACGCCTTCTGGCTTTCCTCAGGCAACTGGCAATCGTCCAACCAGCCGCCGACAGACGATCCAGCCATTGATCTCGGCACTCCGACGAACCTCTGGAACAAGTACAATCGCGAGTGGCATGTCGTGGTGGAGCACAAGGGGCTTGCGAAGACGTTCCGCAAGCACATCGAGCGCGATCTCGTCGAGGCGAAGGCGACAGCCCGGGACGAGGCAGTTCCCGGCGTCGAGCAATATGTCTGGGTTCCGATCGAATATTTCGAGCCTTCGGCGATCCCCGAGGCTCCCTATGTTCTACGCCAGCCCTTGAGGATCGAAGGGAGGATCGAGATTCATCCGCTGCTCACGCCCGACAATTTCGCGAAGACGGTCCTGGCGCTGCTCAAGCGCGCGGAAAAAAGAATCCTGTTCCAGAACCAGACCTTCAAGCCAAAAGCCGAAGGCGCCAGGGAGAAAGAGGAGTTCAGGGACCTGGTCGACATCATGCTGCAGAAGCAGCACGAGATTCCCGACGTTCGCATCCTGATCCGCCAGATCGGCGACGATTACCGGCAGGTGGTGACCAACATCCATCGCCGCGGCTTCGATCCCGAGCGGCTCAAGGACAACGCGAAGTGCCATACCAAAGGGATTGTCGTGGACGACAAGGCGGTAGTCATCGGCAGCCACAACTGGAGCCCGTCCGGCGTGATTACAAACCGGGATGCCAGCCTGATCATCTACGACAAGCGCGCTGTCGAGTATTTCGCTGATCTGTTCGAGGCCGACTGGCGGCGGTCCGCCGCGCCCCACTTCAACGAGAACGCGCCGCCGGTGCGGTTGGCCGATCCAGCCGATCCCATCGCGCCGGCGCGCATGGTGCGGGTGCCGCTCAGGGACTGGCTGAATAACTGAGGCTGTAGATACCGCTACCGCAGCAGCGAGCGCGCGGTCGGCGCAAGCCGCAGCGTCTGCGGCGGCCCTACGACATGGGCGCCGGCGGCCTCCGAGGCAGCCGCCCATTCCGGCGATGACGCCAGCACGGCGCGGAAGCGATCCAGCGCGGAAGGATCGGCAAAACCCGTGAAGATGACGAGCACCTGCTTCTCGGTGCGGATCGGAAGTGCGGGATAGTCGTTCTCGGCATGCTCGGTGACGAGGGCGGCGAGTACGTCGGCGCCAGCATCCCTGAAGATCGGCAGCATGTGCTCGCGGTGCCATGCCGCGAATTCGGCGGCGTCACCCTTCACGCTGATGATATTGGCCGTGACGAGGCTGCCTGCCTCCTTTCCGGCCGTCCCCTGCCCTGGCCGCTCCTTCGCATCCAGCGCGAAGCCGGTGTCCGGGGTCGCAGGTCGCAACAGCAGCACATTGTCGAAGTTGATCATCGTTGCGTTGGCCGCGTCGGCGTGTTTCTGCCACACCGGCCCCGAGTAGAAGCCCGTCAGTGCCTTGCGCCTCGTTTCCATGTCGGCAAAGCCGCGCAGCCATACGAAACTGTCGGGATTGTCGAGGTCGCGGAACTGGCCGATGACAGTCATTCCCTCGACCTCCTGCCCTTCGATGAAATGGGCGTCGAAAATATCGATCAGCGTGTCACGCGTGCCAGGATGGAGATCGTATTGCCGAAGCTCGACGATTGGCGAAAGGCATGAGGTCGGGGCGGGCATTCATTCATTCTCCGAGGGATGGCTTGCTGCCGCCAGATAAGAGGCGAGCCATGTCGCGGTCGAGTCCGGAGTGCCGCCGCTCCTGACAACCTCGTGTCAGCAGCCTGGCGCCGTTCCGTGACAAGCCGACATCCACCCTTTCCATTCGCACCCGTACGGCCCATATTCGCCATATGGCCAAATCCCCCGCGAAACAGACAACCGCCCCCAAGGCGGACGAACAGACGTTCGGAAAGCCCCGGCGGCGCAGTCCGCTACTCGACTATTCCGACGCCTCCGAGCCGCTCGACCCAAAAGGTTTTTCGGAAGCGCAGCAGGCCGAATTCACCGGCGCGCCGCTCACCGGCCCTGTTTCGGACTGGGCAGAGCAGATCGCGCGCGAGGCGGAGAAATCCCCCTCATCCGGCCCCTCGGGCCACCTTCTCCCCAGTGGGGAGAAGAGACGGAGCGGCGCGGCCGGCGCTTCCTCTCCCCGCCGGGGAGACGGTGGCGAGCGAAGCGAGCCGGGTGAGGGGACACACAAGGCCAAATCTCCCAAGCGCATCCCAGAGCGCTCCTCCGCCCCCACCAAGACCGCGCGCGGCACCTCGATGGGCGGCGCGGCATCGGCGCGCGAGCGCGCCGCCGTCGGCCTCAACCCCATCCCCGGCCTGGACATCAGCCTGGAGGACGCGGAAGCCCTGCCGAAGACCGGCGTGACCGCCACTGTCGAGGCGCTGTCCCGGCTGATCGAGAGCGGCAACCCGCTGCACAAGAACGGCCAGATCTGGACGCCGCACCGGCCCGAGCGGCCGGAGAAATCCGAAGGCGGCATTGCCATCAGGATGGTCAGCGACTTCGCGCCGGCCGGTGACCAGCCGACTGCCATCAAGGACCTCGTCGAGGGCGTCGACCGTGCCGATCGCACCCAGGTCCTGCTCGGCGTCACCGGCTCGGGCAAGACCTTCACCATGGCCAAGGTGATCGAGGAGACGCAACGCCCTGCCCTCATCCTCGCCCCGAACAAGACGCTCGCAGCCCAGCTCTATGGCGAGTTCAAGCAGTTCTTCCCCGACAACGCGGTCGAGTATTTCGTCTCCTATTACGACTACTACCAGCCGGAGGCCTACGTCCCGCGCACCGACACCTATATCGAGAAGGAATCGTCCATCAACGAGCAGATCGACCGCATGCGCCACTCGGCGACGCGCTCGCTGCTGGAGCGCGACGACGTGGTGATCGTCGCCTCGGTCTCCTGCATCTACGGTATCGGCTCGGTCGAGACCTACACCGCCATGACCTTCCAGATGACGGTCGGCGACCGGCTGGACCAGCGCCAGTTGCTGGCCGACCTCGTCGCCCAGCAATACAAGCGCCAGGATGCCAATTTCGTGCGCGGCTCGTTCCGCGTGCGCGGCGATACCATCGAGATCTTCCCCGCCCACCTGGAGGATCGCGCCTGGCGCGTCACCATGTTCGGCGATGAGATCGAGTCGATTACCGAGTTCGACCCGCTGACCGGCGCGAAAACAGGCGCGCTGAAGAGCGTCAAGATCTACGCCAACTCGCACTATGTGACGCCGCGCCCGACGTTGAATCAAGCCATCAAGTCCATCAAGGAAGAGATGCAGCTCCGCCTGCAAGAGCTTGAAAAAGCTGGACGTTTTCTCGAAGCACAGCGGCTCGAGCAGCGCACCCGCTTCGATCTGGAGATGCTGGAGGCGACCGGCTCCTGCGCTGGCATCGAGAACTATTCGCGCTATCTCACCGGCCGCCAGCCCGGCGATCCGCCGCCGACCTTGTTCGAATACATCCCCGACAACGCGCTCATCTTCATCGACGAGAGCCATGTCACCGTTCCGCAGATCGGCGGCATGTATCGCGGCGACTTCCGCCGCAAGGCGACGCTCGCCGAATACGGCTTCCGCCTTCCCTCCTGCATGGACAACCGGCCGCTGCGCTTCGAGGAATGGGACGCCATGCGCCCGCTCACGGTCGCAGTCTCGGCCACGCCCGGCGGCTGGGAGATGGACCAGTCCGGCGGCGTGTTCGCCGAGCAGGTCATCCGGCCGACCGGCCTCATCGATCCCCCGGTCGAGGTGCGCCCGGCCAAGACGCAGGTTGACGATGTGCTGGGCGAAATCCGCGACACCGCGCGCGCCGGCTACCGCACGCTGGTCACTGTGCTGACCAAGCGCATGGCCGAGGACCTCACCGAATACCTGCACGAGCAGGGCATCCGCGTGCGCTACATGCATTCCGACATCGACACGCTCGAGCGCATCGAGATCATCCGCGACCTGCGCCTCGGCGCCTTCGACTGCCTGGTCGGCATCAACCTCCTGCGCGAAGGCCTCGACATCCCTGAATGCGGCTTCGTGGCGATCCTGGACGCCGACAAGGAAGGCTTCCTGCGTTCCGAGACCTCGCTGATCCAGACCATCGGCCGCGCCGCGCGCAACGTCGACGGCAAGGTCATCCTCTATGCCGACACGGTCACAGGCTCGATGGAGCGGGCGATGGCCGAGACCAGCCGCCGGCGCGAGAAGCAGCTTGAATACAACCTCGCCAACGGCATCACGCCGGAAAGCGTGCGGTCGCGCATCGCCGACATCCTCGATTCCGTCTACGAGAAGGACCACGTCCGCGCCGACATCTCCGACTTCACCGACGACGCCGGCCAACTCATGGGCAACAACCTCAAGGCCCATCTGGACTATCTGCAGAAGAAGATGCGCGACGCCGCCGCCGACCTCAACTTCGAGGAGGCCGCGCGGCTGCGCGACGAGATCAAGCGGCTCACCGAGATGGAGCTCGCCATCTCCGAGGACCCGCTGGCGCGCGAGGTCGAGTTCCAGAGCCCGGTCTCCGGCCGCGAGAAGGGCAAGCACAACAAAGGCCGCGAGCGCCACCGGACGGTCGATGATAGGCCAATCTCCCCCCTTGCGGGGGAGATGTCCGGCCCATTCGACGAGCTCAGGACAGAGGGGGGCGCGAAGGGGCGCAGCTCCTCAGGCAAGTCCCTCTTCGCCAGGCCTCGCCTGGACGACATGGGCCGCGCCGGCGACCATGCCGAGCGGGCCAAGGCCCCGTCCCAGCCCCTCTTCCAGAAGCCGTCATTGGATGACATGGGCCCCGGAACCGACATGGCCACACCCGCCGGCGCGATCTCGCGCTCACTCTTCAAGAAGCAGACGCACCAGCAGGCGCACGGCTCCGACTACGGCATGCCGGACGATGGGCGGCGCAGCGGCGGCGACAGCGCGAGCGAAAAAAACCGCTCCTTGTTCCGCAGGAACAGCCTCGACGAGATGACCGTGCGCCGCACTGAAAAGCCGCTCCCGTCCTCTCCCCTTGCGGGAGAGGATAGTTCGCCCCGCATGGCGAAGCCGAGCGGTCCGGCGAACTTGGTGAGGGGGAGCGACGACGGTCGTCCCGTCCGACGAGAACGCTCCGGCATCGGCTCCTACGAAGACCCGTCCGACGAGCGCCGCCGAACCCGCCGGCCGAAGAAGTCGGGCCGGCCCGGGCACTGAGCATCGCACCGAAAGTGGACACGGGTTTTCGACAGATGAGAAGCCAGGCCCGCGCGACCGGTTTCATTAGCCGGCCCACGCATCAAAGGCCCTCGTCAAAATATCCTTGCGCATGCGAAGAATAGGGCGCGGGGTGGCTTTCACCACCGCAAGAGCATTGTCCCTTCAAGGGTCCGACTTTGAACGTGGCTGCGGTTTCTCGTCCCGAACGGCTGGACTTCTCCGTCAAGGCGGCGATCGGGCTCATCGCCCTGCTCCTGCTGTTGTCCGTGCTGGTGCTCGCCGTCTCGACCTATCAGGCCAGGCGCGATGCCGAGCGCGGGGCCTTCGCAAGGGCGGAGGCGGCTTCGCAGGTTGTCGCGACCAATGCGAAATGGATCGTCGAGCTCGCCTGGCAGGCGCTGCGCCATATCGACGACGCGCTCGGCCCGGACATCACGAACGGCAGGGGCCAGACCGTGCGCGACATCCGCGAGGCCGTCGAGAACCTGCCGATGTCGGTCAAGGCTTATGTCGTCGATGCGCAAGGCAACACGCTGTTTTCGACCGACCCACAGGTGAAGCCGATCAACATCACCGATCGCGAATATTTCTCGGCTCTCGCCGCTGGTGATCCGGCCTACGTCTCCTCGCTGATGGTCAGCCGGCTCGACGGCAACCAGATTTTCGTCTTCAGCCGCCGGCTGGAGCGGGACGGCAAGTTCGCCGGCGCGGCCATCATTTCCTTCGACGTGCTGCTGCTGGCCGACATCTGGGCATCGCTCGCCATGGACGACCAGTCGACCGTCAGCCTGATCCGTGACGACGGCATGCTGGTCGCCCGCTACCCCTTGGCGAGCGGTCCGCTCGACATGAGCAAATACGTGCTCTTCACCGACTATCTCAGGCAGAGCCCGACCGGCATCTACGCGGCGGTATCGCCGGCCGACGGCGTGCGGCGTTTCGTCGGCTATCGCAAGGTGCCCGGCACGACCTTCGTGGCCCTGGCCTCCATCAGCGAGCGCGAAGCCTATCAGATGTTCTGGCGCAACACCGCCACCACGCTTGTCGTCGCCCTGCCGATCGTGATCGCGCTGGTGGCTGCGGCGTTCTGGATCGGCCGCCTTCTGCGCCGGGACTCCAGACGTCAGCGGGACCTCGTCCATGCCCTCGGCGTCAACACGCTGCTCTTTCGCGACACTCACCACCGCGTGAAGAACAATCTGCAGTCGATCCAGTCATTGGTCCGCATGCACGAGATTCCGGCCGACGCGAAGGCCGATCTGCAGCGCCGCATCGCCGCCATGACGACCGTGCACGAGCACATGTACCGTCTCGACCAGTACACCGAGGTCGACGCGCAGCAATTCGTCCCGGCGATCGTCGAGCCGCTGCGGGAAACCTTCGGCTCGGATGTCGTCTTCGCCTATGACATCGACCCGCTGCTCGTCGACCGCGACTACGCCACGCCTTTCGCGCTGCTCGTCAACGAGGTCACCACGAATGCCCTGAAATATGCCTTCCCCGACGATCGCCCCGGACGCATCAGGATCGGCCTGAAGCCGCTGGACGCGCAGCGCAGCCGGCTCGTCATCAGCGACAACGGCGTCGGTTTCGACCCAAACGCGGTCACCAACCGCATGGGCAGCCGGCTGATCCGCGGGATGGTGACGCAGCTCGAAGGCACATTCGCCTACGGCCGTGATGGCGGAGCCACTTTCTCGGCCGAAATCGTCCTGCGCAGGAGGCCGGAAGCCGGCCCCGTAGAGAAGCAGCCGGTACAGGCAACCCCGGGCTGACCAATTTCTTTCACCGCGAACCACGGGCCGCCTTCCCACCCAGAAAAGGTCGCGCCGCCCGGCGCCTTCCGCCTCGACATCCCCACCCTTCTCTGCTTCGATCGCGTCAGGGACACATGGGCAATGGGGGGTTCCTTGTCGAAGCGGGTTGTTCTCGGTGCCGCGCTGGGCGTTTCGCTGCTTGCGCCTCTCGCCAATGCCGCATCGGCCGGCGAGCGCCTGCCGGTCATGCTCGTCTCATCGAGCGGCGCCTTTGATCGTGCGTGCCCGCGTTATTACCGGCAGGGCAACGACCCCGACGTCATGACGTCGATCGCCGCCGAGTTCTGCACCTGCATCGCCAGCAATGTCGAGGCGCAGGGGCTTGGCAGCGAGGTGCTCGATTTCCTCGCCCGCACCTATTCGGAGGACCTCACCGCCTTCATTCACGAATATCCGAACGGCGATGCCTGGATGGAGGCCTATTTCGCCGCCGAGCAGCAGTGCAAGAACAACACCGACTTCGGCTCCAACGAGCCGCCGCCCGATCAGGAGCCCAATCCGCCGCCGGGCTCGATCGAGGCGGCTTCATGGGGCGGCGTGGTGCGCGACGGACCCGGCCAGAATTATCGCAAGCTCGGCACGCTCGAAGAGGGCGAGCACGTGATGCTGCTCGAAAATACCAGCGTCATGTGGAACGGCTATCCTTGGTGGCGCATCGAGTTCTGGGGCAGCCGCGAAGGCTATCAGTGGGGCGGCATATTGTGCTCGCTCAACGAGCCC
>Ga0081539_10001702_pt1 | contig 35478 bp, 27 predicted proteins | sample TabmetS4T2R2_FD_71023 | JGI IMG/M metagenome (GOLD analysis project Ga0081539, IMG submission 71023) | Tabebuia heterophylla rhizosphere microbial communities from the University of Puerto Rico - S4T2R2 | ecosystem: Host-associated > Plants > Roots > Rhizosphere ... | reverse complement strand
GGCGTGGAAGTCGGACGACCCGATCGCCGCGATCCGTGGGTTGAGGCGACGAGCCCGCTCGTAGAACGCGATGAACTCATTGCGTTCGCGCTGATCGTCGGCCGGATGCGCGGCCTCGGTACCATCGAGCTCCCTGACGGCGTCGTCGGTATAGCCGACCGAGAGCGGTCCGGGATGTGCGGCGATGGCGACGCCACCTTGCGCGTGGATATCGGCAATAGCTTTCGCAGCCGGTTGATAGGCGTTGACCTTCTGCGTGATCCCGACCGCGATCAGGTGATAGTCCCGATTGGTGACTTCTTCTCCCGCGAGGACCAGCGGACCATCCGACCCGCTCGCCTGTTGTCGGGCGAATAGCGCTGTGAGTGCTTGATTGTGATTGGTCACCGCGAGCACGTCGAGTCCCTCGCGCGCGGCCTCGTCGCGCAGGGGCCATGGCGCGAGGCTGCCATCGCCCGGGAACGCGTGCACGTGGAAGTCGCCGGCGAGAATCCAATAGTCGCCCACTCGTACGGGAACTCGAGTGGGCGTGGTGGTCACACCGGTTCCCACCGCGACCCCCGCGATCACGCACAACGCGCTCAGCGTTCCCAGGTATCGCGCGATCACTGGAGGAAACGAATGATGCTGCCGGTCACCTGAAACCACCCGCCGGAGGTCAGCGCCCCGTATCCCAGACCAGTCGCCCAGACCACGACCTGATGTGCGGCTGCACGCCGCTAGGCCGTCGACGGCGAATTGCCCAGCACCCTTCGACAGAATGCCGCGACGATCCACGCCGTCCACGCCGACGGCACGACCGCGGTCGCGAAGAGGAACATCGGATCGACGAGACCCGAGCTGGTCGCGAGCGCCGCGACAGCGAGCATCCACAGGCTGTACGGGAGGTGACCCGCGAACCACAGGTCGAGCGCAGGGACCAGGTCGATCCGCCGCTCCCGCGCCGACATGATCACTCCGACCGCCACCGCGATCTGAATAGCAACGACGAAGCTCCATGACACGGCGGCCACGGCGACAAGGCCCATCGTCACCCGTTGCACCGACATCACCGGAATCACAACCGCTATGGTGAGGAGAATGATGCACAGGCGCATCATCAGCCTGCGCCCGGGCGCCGCCCCCGTGACACTAATGCCCATGACTCTGTTCTCCAGCGAAGAAGATGCGAGGGCGTTAGTGTTACCAGAAGATACTGGTTCGTGAACGCGGCGCGGCATTTGGTTTCGTCGCCGAGCCGTGTTCGCTAGAAGCCGCTCGAACGTCTGATCGGGTGAGAGGGCGATCGATACGCCGATCGAGAAAAGCCTCGCCGGATATGGTTCAGCCGCCGGCTCGGCATTGTATCGAAGTGCTTGCTCCGTTGAGCTTTACGCGGATCGCGAACGTGTGTATCTTTCCGTCCCGAATGAGTAACGCCCGAAAGGCATTGTCCTTACAACTCCTCTCGAGCGGCGCGATTCCGTCGATTGGACAAGGCCAATGAAGCGTCTACGCGTGGCGCACTGGTTGCATCGGTCCGGTCCCGGAAGCCCAAGGCCACAGATGGGCCCCCGGGTTGGGCAAGACGCAATGAGCGAAACGAACCAAGCACAGGATTCTCGTCCCGAAGACATCATCGCGGCATTCGACCGCCAGGCCCAACTGGCGCAGGAGCTGAACAGGCGCCATACGGAACACGTGCGCAGCGCGCGCTCCGACGATCGCCCGGTCCGCGTCGAACGTCGTCGCCGTCCGCGCTGAGCCGCGGCGGTCAACCTCCTCTCGCGAAGGTCTCCCACCCTTACGAGTGATCTATCGATCGCGACGCCGCGTCGCCGGTGGACACGTGTCTCGCGCGAGGGTCTTTGGTCTCTAGGCTTTGGCCTGTGCTCGGTCATCGAACGTCGGGGACGAAAGACGAGAGACCAGAGACTAGAGACTGGTTTTCTCCCCACCTGTGTCAGGATCGATCTCCTCTCATGGTCGTGCAAAAATTTGGCGGCACGTCGGTCGCGGATCCGACCGCCGTTCGCCGCCTCATCGAGATCGTCCGCGCTGCTCGATCGCGCGATTCCAAGGGACCCGTTGTCGTGGTATCGGCGATGAGCGGCGTCACGGATGCCTTGCTGGCGATTGCGGCGGCAGCGGGTGCCGGCAAGGAGGCCGAGGCCTCCGACCGCGTCGCGCAGCTTCGCGAGCGTCATCTGGTCGCGGCTCGCGATCTCGCGCCGGGTCAGCACGACGCGCTCGAGGCCACGCTCGGCGGCGCGTTCGATCAGCTGACCGCCATCGTGAAAGCCCTTGCCGTTCTGCGCGAGGTGTCGGCGCGGACGCTCGACGTGATCGCGGCCATGGGTGAGTTGCTGAACTCGCGGATCATTGCTGCGGCTCTCGTCGACGCCGGCATTCCCGCGGAATGGGTCGACGCACGACACACGATAGTGACCAACGACGATCACACGCGCGCGGTGCCGCTGCTGCGCGAAACGCACGCCGCGATGCGGGCGACGATCGCGCCTCTCGTCGACGCGGGGCGCGTTCCCGTACTCGGCGGCTTCATTGCATCGACGACGGAAGGGCACACGACGACGCTCGGTCGAGGAGGGTCGGATTACTCGGCTGCGCTGGTCGGGGCCGGCGTCGATGCGAGGGAGATTCAGATCTGGACCGACGTGGATGGGATGCTCACTGCGGACCCACGCGTGGTCAGCTCGCCGCGCCTGGTGCCGGAGCTCTCCTTTACCGAAGCCGCGGAGCTCGCGTATTTCGGCGCCAAGGTCCTGCACCCGAGCACGATCCTGCCGGCGGTCGAACGTGATATCCCGGTGCGCATCCTGAATTCGTGGAAGCCGGATGGGTCCGGCACGCTGATCACTGCGGCAGGAGCACCCGACGGGACGGCATTGGCTGGACTCGCCAGCAAGCGAGACGTGACCGTCGTCGACATCACGTCCAGCCGGATGCTGATGGCGTATGGCTTCCTCCGGCAGGTGTTCGAGGTATTTGAACGGTTCCGCACCGCGGTCGACGTCGTCACGACATCGGAAGTGAGCGTGTCGGTGACGGTCGACGATCGGCGGCATCTCGAAGCGATCGTCGAGGCGCTGCGCGAATACGGCGAGGTGTGCGTCGAACCCGAGATGGCGTTGCTGTGCGCGGTTGGCGACCGTCTTCGCAACGAGCCGGAGATTGCGGCGCGCGTGGTCGGGGTGCTGGAGGAGGTGCCGCTGCGGATGATCTCGCAGGCGGCGTCGCGGCGAAACATCACCGTTGTTCTGAGACAGGCCGATCTGAAGCACGCGATGCAGCGGCTCCACGAGGAGTTCTTCGCATGACCGATGCGTCTCCGCACGGCGGCCGGCGCCCGAAGCTGCTGCTGGTCGGCTACGGGAAGATGGGACGACTGGTCGACCAGATGGCCGGCGAGCAGGGCATCGAGGTTGCGGGTCGGGTTGATCTCGAGGGCGAGGGATGGACCGACGCAGACGTGGCGATCGATTTCACGACTGCCGACGCACTCCTCGCCAACTTTCCGAAATACGTGGAGCGGCGGCTCAACGTGGTGATCGGGACGACCGGCTGGGGCCCTCACGAGTCGACGCTTCGCGGCGAGGTCGAGCACGCCGGGCTGGGCGTGGTCGCGGCGGCGAACTTCTCGATCGGCGTGAACCTGTTCGAGATGCTCGTGCGAGAAGCTGGACGCCTGATGCAGGCGCACGACCAGTACGGCGCGTGGATCCACGAGGCCCATCACGCGGCGAAGCGCGACGCGCCATCCGGCACGGCGCTCGTCATGCGCAACGCGTTGACCGACGCCGGTTACCGCAGATCGATCGACATGTCGTCGACGCGTGCGGGTATGATCCCAGGTATTCACACGGTCGGATTCGACGGACTGTCGGATACGATCGAGTTGACGCACACGGCCCGCGATCGCCGTGGGTTCGCCGGCGGCGCACTGCTCGCCGCGCGATGGATCCATGGTCGCCGCGGGTGGTACTCGATGGCGGATGTACTGTCTCCGTAGTTCCCGGTTTCGGGTTCCGGGTTCCAGGTTCCGGGGTTCAGGGTTCGATGTTCCTTGGTTCAGGGTTAGATGTTCCGAGTTCGGGGTTCGGCGAACCCCGGAACGACGAACCCTGAACCACCGGAACCCGGAACCTTGAACCACCGGAACCCGGAACCGCGGGAACTTCGAACTCGGAACCCGGGAACTCGGAACCAGGAACCGGGAACTTGGAACACGAGGATCTCCTGATGCGCACGCAATTTACAGGTGTAGGCACCGCATTGATTACGCCGTTTCGCAGGGACGGCTCCGTCGACGAGTTGGCGGTCAAGCGTCTGGTGCGCCGGCAGATCGACGCGGGGATTCACTTCGTGTCGCCGTGCGGGACGACGGGTGAGGCGCCGACCTTGAGCCACGACGAGAAATTGCGCGTCATCGAACTGGTGGTCGATGAGGCCAATGGCAAGGTTCCCGTTTTGGCCGGCGCCGGCGGCTACGACACGCGCGAAGTGATCGCGTTCGCGCGTGAAGTCGAGCGCACCGGGGCCAACGGGCTTCTCTCCGTCACGCCGTACTACAACAAGCCAACGCCCGAAGGCCTGTATCAGCATTTCAAGGCCATCGCCGAGAGCACGCCTCTGCCGATCGTGTTGTACAACGTGCCCAGCCGGACGGCGATCAACCTCGATGTGATGACCACGGCGCGTCTGTCGGAGATCCGCAACATCGTGGGAATCAAAGCGCCCGGCGATCTGGTGCAGGTGTCGGAGATCATTTCCTCGACGGCCGACGACTTCATCGTCCTCAGCGGTGATGATCCAGTGGCTGTCGCGCACATGGCCGTTGGAGGCCGCGGTGTCGTGTCGGTCGCGTCGAACGAGGCGCCGGCGGAGATGGCGCACATCGTCGAGCTGTGCGAGCAAGGCGATTATGCCGGGGCCCGCAAGCTGCATCACTGGCTGCTGCCGTTGATTCAGGCCAATTTCATCGAGTCGAATCCCATTCCGTGCAAGGCGGCGATGGCGGCGATGGGGTTGATCGAGGAGTCGTACCGGCTGCCGCTGGTACCGCCGAGCAACGCGACACGGGACAAGGTTATGAACGTCCTGCAGCAGTTGAAGATGCTCGGTGCCGCGGCGCGTGTTGCTGGTTAACCGCCTTTCCTCGTAGGGGCCGCCTTCAGGCGGCCCTCGTGCTGCCGCGTCGGTCGACGATGAATCTTCAAACGACCATCACACAACTCTTCGAACAGGGTTCGTCCGCCCCGAAAGACGCGGCGCGCGCCGCCTTCACCGAGCTCCGCGACGCGCTCGCCGCCGGCCGCGTTCGCTCCGCTGAACCCGATCCGTCGTCGCCGACGGGATGGCGCGTCAACGTGTGGGTGAAGCAGGGCATCCTTCTCGGATTCCGTTTCGGCGACAACGTCGACATGGGCATCGGCAAGGGGCGGTGGCCGTTCTTCGACAAGGACACGATGCCACTCAAACGGATCGACGCCACCGTGCGCGTGGTGCCCGGTGGCTCGACGATCCGCGACGGCGCGTATCTCGGTCCCGGCGTGATCTGCATGCCGCCGATGTACATCAACATCGGCGCCTATGTCGGCGATGGTACGCTCGTCGATTCGCACGCCCTGGTCGGCTCGTGCGCGCAGATCGGCAAGCGGGTGCACCTGAGCGCCGCGGCGCAGATCGGCGGCGTCATCGAACCGGTTGGCGCGATGCCGGTGATTGTCGAAGACGACGTGCTCGTTGGTGGGAATTGCGGGGTGTATGAAGGCGCGATCGTCAAGACGCGCGCCGTGCTCGCCTCCGGCACGATCATCACCGGCTCGACACCAGTCTACGACCTGCCGAACAGCCGGATCATCAAGCCCGAAGCTGGCCAGCCGCTCGTGGTTCCCGAAGGCGCTGTCGTCGTGCCCGGTGCTCGCTCGGTGACCGTCGGCGCCGGTCGCGAATGGGGCCTGTCGCTGGCGACGCCCGTTATTGTCAAATACCGCGACGAAAAGACCGACGCCCGCACCGAGCTCGAGCGATGGATCCGGTAGGGCGGACCTTGTCAGATCCGCCGGCGTGCGCGGCGTGACGATCGATCCCGTCGCGCTCACGCGCGCCCTGGTTGACATCGACTCGACGACCGGACGCGAGCGCGAATGTGGCGAGTGGCTGGCGCGCGAGCTGCGCGATCGCGGCTATCACGTGACCGAGCAGCCGGTCACCGACGGCCGGTTCAATATCTACGCCGAGCTCAACTCGGCGCCCGGCGTGGTGCTGTCCACGCACTACGACTGCGTTCCACCCTTTTTCAACAGCCGCGAACAGGGCGGGATGATCTTTGGCAGAGGAGCGTGCGACGCGAAGGGGATCCTTGCGGCGCAGGTCGCTGCGGCTGAACGGCTGCGCGCTCGGGGCGAGACGCGGTTCGCGCTGCTATTCGTCGTCGGCGAGGAGCGGGGCAGCGACGGGGCGAAGATTGCGAACGAGCAGGCGCCGTCCAGCGTGCGGTTTCTGATCAACGGCGAACCGACGGACAACCGCCTTGGCGCCGCGACGCGCGGTGTCTTGCGCGTGCGTCTGCACGCCCACGGTCGCGCCGCACATTCATCCTTTCCGGAGCTCGGCGAATCCGCGATCGACAAGCTGCTGGATGCCTTGATGGTCGTGCGAGGGCTCAATCTGCCGCACGACCCGCTGCTCGGCCGCACGCACTATACCGTCGGGCTGATCGAGGGTGGCGTCGCGCCGAACGTCGTCTCCCCCCACGCGTCGGCGGAGCTCCTCTTCCGCATCGTGGGTGAGGGCGCGCCGGTCCTCTCCGCGCTGGCACCGGTCGATGGACTGGTGACGATCGAGCATGTGCTGGACATTCCCGCCGTCAGGATGCACGTGGTGTCCGGGTTCGAAACCGCCGTGTTCCCTTACACGACCGACGTGCCGCTGCTGACGCGCTGGGGACTGCCGTTGCTCGTCGGCCCGGGATCGATTCACGTGGCGCATACCGACGACGAGCATCTGTCGATTGACGAGTTGAAAGAAGCCGTCGATCTGTATGAAGCGCTCGCGCTCCGCCTGCTTGCGGTAAACTGATAGTTCGCGTCGGCATGGTGACCGCGACTGTGGGTGGGTCGCACCGCGGCCCGGACCCTGTGCAACTTCAGCCTGCGAACCGCGTCAGGGCCGGAAGGCAGCAGCGCTAAGTAGACCCTGAGGTGTGCCGCAGGTGCACCGGGCTGCGGTGGGGCCCACCCGCGAAGTGGAAAAGTAGAGAAGTGGAAGAGTGGAAAAGTAACTTAGAACTTTCCACTTTCAACTTACTTTTCCAGTTTTCCACTTCTCCACTTCTTCCACTTGCATGTATCAAGTTCTCGCTCGCAAATGGCGTCCGCAGCGGTTCGACGACGTGGTCGGCCAGCAGGCGGTCACGCGTACGCTCCGCAATGCGATCGCCAGCGGACGGATTGCGCAGGCGTTCGTGTTCGCCGGGTCGCGCGGCTGCGGCAAGACCACGACGGCGCGCATTCTCGCGCGCGCACTCAACTGCGTCACGGGTCCAACGCCGGATCCGTGCGGTGAGTGCGACGCCTGCATCGAGATCGCGCAGGGGCGCGACATCGACGTCCTCGAGATCGACGCCGCCAGCCACACGGGCATCGACAACATCCGCGAGGTCGTGATCGCCGGTCTGGCGATCGCGCCCGTCCGCGACAAGTACAAGGTCTTCATCATCGACGAGGTGCATCAGCTCTCCACGCCCTCGTTCAATGCGCTGCTCAAGTCGATCGAGGAGCCACCGTCGCACGTCGTCTTCATGATGGCGACGACGGAGCTGCACAAGATTCCCGATACGATCCTGTCCCGTTCGCAGGTGTTCGAGTTCAAGAACATCGCGACCAAGGCGATCGTCGGACAGTTGCGTCGCATCGCCGATGCGGAGGGAATCGAGATCTCCGATGCGGCGCTCGGCCTGATCGCGCGGTCGGCCGAAGGCAGCATGCGTGATGCGCAAAGCGCGCTCGACCAGGTCATGGCGTTCGCCGGGCAGACGATCGCGGTCGATGACGTGTCGACGGTGCTGGGACTGGTCGGTCGCGATCTGCTCTTCGATCTGATCGACGCCGTCGTATCCGAGGATGGGCCACGCGCGTTTGCGCTTGCCGATCGCGCAGTCGAATCGGGCCACGATCTGAAGCTGGTGTGCCGCGAGCTGTCGGTCGTCGTGCGCGACATGATGATCATGGCGGTCGATCCCGGCCGTGCCGCCGATTTCGATCTGGCCGACGCTGAGCGTGAGCGGATCGCGGAGCTCGCCTCCCGCTTCTCGCGCGAGGACCTGATGCGCGCCTTCGACCTGCTCGCGAAGACCGAGCAGGACATCCGCGCCGCCTCCCATCCGCGCTATCACCTCGAGATGGCGCTGCTGCGATGGATGCACCTCCGCAAGCTCGTGCCGCTCGAAGATCTCCTCGATCAACTCGGAAGTGCATCGACGCCGAAAGGGAGCATTGCACCAACACGCCCCGCACCCGTTGCACCAGCAGCGAAAGCGAGTGTTGCACCCCCCTCCGCGGCTACGCCGGCGACGGCGGGCAGGCCGACCAGCGCAGGAGGCATTGCGCCAACAGCGTCGGGCAGCGTTGCACCGACCAGGGAACGAGCCATTGCACCGACCAGCGAAGGAACCATTGCACCCACCAGCGTAGGAACCTTGAAGGACGCTCTCCTCGCCGAGATCCGCGCCGGCAAGAGCACGCTCTACAGTCTGGCCATTGCGATGGCGCAGCGGATTGACGTCGACGGCGACCGTGTGACGTTCACGTTCGCGCCGAACCAGAACGTGCCGCGCATGCAGCTCGAACAGAATCGCGCATGGATCGAGGCCGCCGCGCAGCGGATCGCCGGACGTCGCATCGCCGTGGTGGTCGCGCAGTCGGAAGCGGCCGCGGCCACGCCGGGGCAGACGCAGGCGTCAGCCGACCGACCGAAGGCTGACGAGGGCGGCAGCAAACGCGACCTGAAGTCCGAGGCGATGGCATCGCCCGCCGTGCAGGCCGTGCTCGACGTGTTCCCGGCGGAAATTCGCGATGTGGAGGAGATGTAGTCGACTCTTGGCTTTGGGCTTTTGGCTTTGGGCCTGGAGTCAGATCTGTGATTCGATGCGTGATGACCGCGTACGGGATGCGGCGCGGACCTTTATGGTCCGCGATGTCGTGTCCGGCTTTAGCCGGACCTGAGCCCAAAAGCCCAGAGCCTAAAGCCCAGAGCCGTCCATGAACATCCAACAGATGATGCAGCAGGCCAAGGAGATGCAGGACCGCCTGCAGAAGCAGATGGCCGACATGCGCGTCGAAGCCACCGCCGGCGGTGGCATGGTCACCGTTGTCGTCAACGGCACCAAGCAATTGCAGTCGATCAGGATCGACCCCGAGGTCGTCTCCAAGGACGATGTGGAGATGCTGCAGGATCTGATCGTGGCGGCGATCAACGATGCGAACCGCAAAGTGGACGAGCAGCTCGGGCAATCGATGTCCGGGTTGATGGGCGGCCTCAAGATTCCAGGGTTCTTTTGATGCATGTCAACTCCCAACTCCCAAAAGGCCCAACTCCCAAACGTTGGGAGTTGGAAGTTGGATCGTCTCGTCCTGTTGGGAGTTGATTTCGGCTTGTCCACGCTCCCCGATTCACTCACCAATCTCGTCGAGCGGCTGCAGAAGCTGCCGGGCATCGGCGCCAAGAGCGCGCAGCGCCTGGCATTTCACATCCTGAAAACCCCGCGTGAGGATGCGGAGCGACTGTGCGAGGCGATCCGCGACGTGAAGGATCGCGTCACGTATTGTTCGACCTGCAACAACATCACCGACAGCGATCCGTGCATGTATTGCGCGAACGACAGCCGCGACCATCGTCTCATCTGCGTCGTCGAGGATCCGCAGAACGTCAGCGTCGTCGAGAAGACGCGAGAGTTCCGCGGCGTATATCACGTGCTCATGGGCGCGCTCTCGCCGCTGCACGGCGTTGGTCCTGACGATCTCAAGATTCAGGGGCTGCTGCAGCGCGTCGGCACCGGCTCGGTCGAGGAGGTCATCCTGGCGACCAATCCCACCGTGGAAGGCGAGGCGACGGCGCTGTATCTGGCGCGGCTGCTGAAACCGCTCGGCGTACGCGTGACGCGAATCGCGATGGGGATTCCCGTCGGGTCCGACCTGGAATACGCTGACGAAATCACGATGACGCGCGCCATGGAAAACCGAAGGGATTTGTGAGTCGCTGACGAATCCCGATGCTGCCGTCCGCCTACCAACTGCCTGCCGCTGCGATCTTCCTCGTCGGAGGCATCGTCGCGTGCTTCTTTGGCTATCGACTGTTCCGCGCCGTTCTCGCGATCTTCGGTTTCATCATCGGCGCCGGGCTGGCCAGTTCTCTGTTCGGCGTCAGCGACACGTGGGCGATGGTGGCGGCCTGGATCATCGGTGGCCTCCTCGGCGCTGCGATCTTGATGGCGGCGTACTTCGTCGGCGTGGCACTGGTGGGCGCGTCGCTTGGAGCGACCATCGCCAACGTCTTCTTCGCGGCCGGCGATCGTGATCCGCAATTCGTGGTGGTCGTTGTCTGCGCGGTGATCGGCGCGATCGCGTCGATGTATCTCCAGCGCTACTTCATCATTGTCGGCACGGCGTTCGGCGGAGCCTGGACGATGATTGTCGGCGCGCTGGCCGTGATCGGCGACAAGGGGGCGCGGCAGGCGACCGCCAGTGGAGATGTCTGGGTCGTCTATCCGCTCGATCCGGCGCCGGGACGGGGGTGGGTGACCGTGGCGTGGCTCGTGCTCGGGCTCATCGGCGCTGCGGTGCAGCTTGGATGGACCGCGGGGGACAAAGGTCGGGTTGTCCGCCGGAAGAAGAAACGGCGAGAATAGGACTAGCGAGGCTGGCCTCAGACCTCGCTAGTCTCCAGTGTCTCCTTGCCCCGCTGCGCGGGGCGGCCGTCTTGACGGAGCAAATCTTGACTCATATGCGAGGAATCCAGGCCGTCAAGACGGCTACATGCTTCTCTGTTTGGGACGAGGACAGATGAAAAAGATCATTGCGGTGCTGACGGGCGCGTTCTTCGTTGCGAGCTTGGGCGCGACGATCGGCGCACAGGCGAAGAAGTCGGTCAAGGAAGGTGTCTACACCGACGCGCAGGCCAAGCGCGGCGAGGCGCTCTACAAGGACCAGTGCGCGGCGTGCCACGGTGACGATCTGGCGGGCAGCGGTCCGATGCCGCCGCTGGCGGGCAACGACTTCATCAAGAACTGGAAGAACCTCGGCGACCTGTTCGACAAGATCCACATGTCGATGCCGGCAAGCTCGCCCGGGTCGCTGACCGAAGCGCAGACGTCGGACATCATTGCCTACGTGCTGAGCGTCGGAAAGTACCCAGCGGGGACGACGGAGCTCGAGCCGAAGATGGAGCCGCTGATGCAGATTACAGTGGAGCCGAAATAGCGCGAATCTTCACATCACGTAGCGGTCGAACCACGAGGCGGACCTTCACGGTCCGCCTTCGTCGTCTTGCGCCCCTGTACTTCTTCCGTTACGATCGACAGGTTCGTCCGGCCGCGACGGCGCCAGCCATGCGGCGCCCGCCTGCATTCCTCGGTAGCTCAATGGCAGAGCATCCGGCTGTTAACCGGAGGGTTGCTGGTTCGAGTCCAGCCCGAGGAGCCACAACTCAAATCGCTGCAGTAACTTACGACGATCCGTTTCCTTGGATTTCGTGTCTCGGAGCGTGATTGTGACATAACCCTCGAAAGAGGCGTTCTCAAGAGCCCATCATCTCGTCGGATTACCCGACAATTTGGGTTTGGAGCTTCTGCCGTCCGAAGAGAAATCGGGCGGTTGCAGGACCACGCTGAGATATGACTGTCGACCCTGGTCGTTCGCAGAATGACTTCACGGGGCGACGGCACTGGCCGGCACGTGGACGACGACCGGCCGCAGCGCGCACGCCCAGAGCAGACGATCATCGGCCAGCGATCGCGCCACGACCGAAACCGGGAATCTCTACCCTCAACCCATGGAAGTCCGCGTCTCCGATCAGGATCTAGAAGAGCAACTCGCGGACTTAGCTGCGTCGACCGGATGCGCGACAGACGAACTCGTTGAGGATGCGCTCTTCGCGTATTTCGTCGAGCTCACGAACGTGTCGGAAACTCTCGACGGTCGCTACGACGATCTCGAGAGCAGCCGCCTGGTTCCGATTAGCAGCGCCGCGGCTCGTACTCGGCTCAATGCACGCATAGACGCCCACCGCACCCATCTGGCATGAGCGGATTTGCGCTTCATCCTGAAGCGTCCGACCATCATGACGGACTCGTCGACTTCATCACTGCTCACGTCGACCCCGCACAACGTGTCGTCGACGAGATGCATTTCTACAGACGAAAGGTTTCAATGACCGCCGCGAGCGCGGCCGGCTGCTGCTTCCGACTCGGATAATAGAGGAAGAAGCCGGGGAACGGCGGACACCAATCTTCCAGCACGCGCACGAGTGTTCCAGCGGAGAGGTGTGCCGTGACGCGATCTTCGGCCACCCACGCGAGGCCAGCGCCGTCGATGGCGGCTTGGATCACGAGCTCGAGTTCGTCGAGAATCAACGATCCATTCACGGCGATTTCGAGCGACTGGTCGCCCTTGTCGAGTTCCCACTTGTACACGCTCTCGCCTCGATGACGGAATCGGATGCACCGATGCTGCAGCAGATCGCGCGGCGATGCGGGCCTCGCATGCGATGCGAAGTACGAGGGTGCGCCAACGATCGCCGGCCTGAGATCCGGGGACACACGCACCGCCACCATGTCTTGCGCGATGAACTCGCCGAACTGAATGCCCGCGTCGAAACCAGCCGCCACGAGATCGAGTCGACTGTCATCGGTCGTGATGTCCAGTTCCACATCCGGATAGTCCCGCGCGAATCGTCCGAGCTTCGGAGCGACCACAAATTTCGCGGCGAGCCTGGGCACTAGGAGGCGCACACGACCGACGGGTTTGGATTGCAGGCCCGATAGGTTCGTCAACGTTGTCCGGATATCGCCGAGCGCCGGACGAAGATGTGCAAGCAGCTGCTCTCCCGCATCAGTGGGCGAGACGCTGCGTGTCGTCCGGGTGAGCAGGCGCACGCCGATCTGCTCTTCGAGCTTTCGAATGGCCTGACTCAGCCCTGACGTCGATATGTTCAGCCGCTTTGCCGCGCGGGTGAAACTGCGCTCCTCCGCTACGGTCATGAACGCTGACAGAACACTGAGCTCATCACGCACGATTGTTTACTCCGAGTGAACAAGTCTTACAGATTTCACCGGCTACTCACGGGCCATGCACCACGATACGCTGGTTCTCGAATGAAACGGCGGAGACTCTGCGGGAAGCGCGGGATCGATTGTTCAAGCTCGGCTTCGCGACAAGCCCCCGGGGGTGTACGGACGGCGGTCCGCACGCCGACGGACCGCCTGAGCGCGTGGATCAAAGGAGCCAGTGATGCGAGGAGCTGTGTTGTATGGCCCGGGCGATGTCCGGTTCGAGGATCGACAGGAGCCGACGATCGTCGAACCAACGGACGCGATCATCAGTCTGCCGGTCACGTGCATCTGCGGATCCGACCTATGGCCGTACCGCGGCATTCAAGCCACTCCTGAACCGGTTGCGATGGGCCACGAGTACTGCGGCTTCGTCGAAGAGGTCGGCCGCGGGGTTACATCGCTTCGCCGTGGACAGTTCGTCATCGGATCGTTCTTCGCGTCCGACAATACGTGTCCACACTGCCGCGTCGGTTATCACACGTCCTGTGCACACAAGGCACTCGTCGGCGGCGCGCAGGCGCCGCGGCTCCGCGTTCCGCTGGCTGATGGCACGTTGGTCGCGACGAAGGATGTGCCCGATACTGACCAGATCCCGAGCATGCTCGCGTTGTCAGACGTCATGGGCACGGGGTGGTTTGCCGCCGATGCCGCGAACGTGAAGCCCGGCGCGACTGTTGTTGTCGTCGGTGACGGCGCGGTCGGACTGCTCGGCGTGCTCTCGGCGAAGCAGATGGGTGCCGAGCGGATCATCGCGATGAGCCGGCACGAGTCCCGACAGAAGCTCGCTCGCGAATTCGGTGCGACAGACATCGTCACTGAGCGAGGCGACGAGGGTGTCGAGCGCATCAAGCAGCTGACCGACGGCGTCGGCGCCGATTCGGTGCTCGAGTGCGTCGGCACACACGAGTCGATGATGCAGGCGATCAAATCGACGCGCCCGGGCGGCTCCGTCGGGTACGTGGGCGTACCGCACGGCGTTTCTCTGGGCGGCCAACAGCTGTTCTTCTCACACGTGCATCTGCACGGCGGGCCGGCACCTGTCCGCCGGTACCTGCCACAACTGATCGATCTCGCCTTCGCAGGGAAGATCAATCCAGGGAAGGTGTTCGATTTGGTGTTGCCGCTCGATCAGGTGGATGAGGGCTATCGCTCGATGGACGAGCGGCGCGCGATCAAGACGCTCCTGCGTCCGTAGAGGCATCGGGAAATCAGAGAATGCAATCCACATCTTCTGGCGGCGAATCGGTGAGGAGCCCGCCGAGGCCGCATTGGCGTGGTTACTGCACAATGCCGCCGTCACGGCTCCGATCGTGAGGCTGCGCACGAAGAAGCAGCTGACGGACAGCCTTCGCGCTGGAAGTTTCTTTCTCGGATGCGATCATCCGACGGCTCGGCGTGATCTCGCTGGGACTTGGCGGTGAGGCGCCCAAAGCCTATGCCTGGTGAACGGTCAGGAGGCTCACACATGCTGCGCAATTGCACGGCGGTCGGACTTGCTTCGTGTCTCGTCGTTGTGAACATCAGTGTATTCGCGACCGCTGCCCAGCAACGGGAAGACCGTAGGACCGCCCGAGCCGAGGGACTCACCGCTTGGGAGCAAGTTCGTTCCGTCCTGGTACATCCGCGCTGCATCAACTGCCACACGGCAGTCAATTATCCGCAGCAGGGCGACGCACGACGTCGTCATTTCGCGAACGTCGTGCGAGGTCCGGATGGCCACGGCGTGGCGGGTCTTCAGTGCGCGACCTGTCATCAGGAATCGAACGCCGATAGCACCGGCGTCCCGGGGAGCCAGAACTGGCACCTCGCGCCCTTGTCCATGGCCTGGCAGGATCGGAACGATCAGCCGCTCTCGAGTGAGGCGATCTGCCTCACTGTGACGGACCGCCGCAAGAACCACAACATGGATGGGCCCGCGTTGTTGAAGCACAACGCCGAAGACGCGCTCGTGGGGTGGGCCTGGGAGCCGGGGCGCGACATCCATGGTGCCCCGCGAACGCTGCCTCCACTGTCTCGCGCCGAGTTCGCCGACGCGACGCGCCGCTGGGTCGAAGCAGGGATGCCGTGTCCGCAGAACTAGGCAGGGAAGCTGCCCGGAATACAGCGGCAGCACGACTGGCTAGTTCCGTGAGTCTCTCTTGCCGCGCTTCGCGCGGTGGCCCGTTGTGCGGACCAACGGGTGCGTAAGTCGCGTTTCGGGCCGCACAACGGGCTAGAACAGGAGCCAGCCATGGCCACGTATGAGCTCACTCTCAATGGTCGGAGACAGACGGTCACCGTCGATCCGGCAACGCCACTGCTCTGGGTTCTTCGCGACGAGTTGAAGATGACCGGCACCAAGTACGGCTGTGGCATCGGTGCGTGCGGCGCGTGCACCGTTCATGTCTCCGGAGTCGGCACGCGCTCGTGCGTGGTGCCGATCTCACTGATCGCCGATCGCCCCATCGTGACCATCGAGGCGATCGATCAGGACTCTGTCGGCCGCGCCGTTCAGGACGCCTGGGTGTCCCACGACGTCGTGCAATGTGGCTATTGCCAGAGCGGCCAGATCATGAGCGCGGTCGCGCTGCTCAAGAGCAATCGCACGCCGACGGACAAGAACATCGAAGAATCGATGGGTGGGAATATCTGCCGGTGTGGCACGTATGTCCGCATCCGCGAAGCCATCAAGATGGCTGCACAGCAGCTCGCGTGAGAGGAGGCGACACCATGAGACCCGCACAACGCGCCATCGGTGAACGGCCACATCAGCTCACGCGCCGGACGTTTCTCGCCACCTCCACGACCGCCGCAGGCGGCCTGCTTGTCTCGCTCTACCTCGATCTCCCGTTGAGCGCGCAACAAGCGTCCGAACAGAAACCCGCGATCTATCCACCTGACGCGTTCGTTCATATCAGGCCTGACGGCAAGATCATCATCCAGGTGAATCGCATCGAAATAGGGCAGGGCGTGAACACCGCGTTGCCCATGCTCCTCGCCGACGAGATGGACGCCGACTGGTCACAGGTCGTTGCGGAACTTGCGCCCGCGGCCGATGTCTATCGCGATCCTGTGCGAGGCATGCAGATGGTCGGCGGGTCTGGGTCGATCGCCACGTCGTTCCAACAGTACCGCGAGCTCGGTGCGAGGACTCGAGCGATGCTCGTGGGGGCTGCCGCAGAACGGTGGAACGTCCCCGCCGGACAGTGCCGCGCGGAAGCCAGTGTGGTGCATGGCCCGGCGGGGCAGTCCGCGACGTATGCCGAACTCGCCACCGATGCCGCGCGCGTTGCAGTACCGGCATCTGTCCAACTCAAGGGGCCAGCGGAGTTCCGGCTCGTCGGCAAGAGCTCTCGGCGTCTCGACAGTCGGCCGAAGTGCAACGGGTCGCAGAAATTCGGCCTTGATCTGGATTTGCCGAACATGAAGGTAGCTCTGGTCGCGCATCCTCCCGTGTTCGGCGCTCGGCCGAAGACCGTCGACGACAGAGCGGCACGGAGTGTCGCCAGTGTCGCCGATGTCTTCGAGATTCCCACTTCCAACGGAGGCACTGCGGTCGCCGTCGTCGCCGACAACTTCTGGGCGGCCAAACAGGCGCGCGACCATCTGAAGGTGGACTGGAATCTGTCCACCGTCGAACATGCCGACTCTGCGCAGCTATTCGCCAAGTACAAAGAACTCGCTCGCACGTCGGGCAACGTCGCGGTTACGCGCGGCGACCAGACGGCCATCGAGAGGATCGCCGCCGGTAATCGGATCGTGGCCGAATACGCGTTCCCGTATCTCGCGCACAGTCCGATGGAGCCTTTGAACACCACTGTGCGGTTCGACGGCGACCGCGCGGAGGTGTGGGCCGGATCACAGTTCCAGACCGTCGACCACGCGGCGATTGCCGAAGTCCTTGGCCTGAATTCTGAGCAGGTGACCTTCCACACCGAGATGGCCGGCGGAGGATTCGGGCGACGGGCGACCGCCGATGCTCACGTGCAGCGCGAAGCAGCCGAGATCGCGAAACGTACACGCGGGACGCCCATAAAACTGATTTGGACGCGCGAAGACGACGTCCAGGGCGGTTATTACCGTCCGATGCACGTGCACCGCGTGGAGATTGGTGTCGGGACAGACGGTCTCCCTTCAGCGTGGCGACACGTCGTCGTCGGTCAGTCGATACTGGGCGGCACGCCGTTCGAAGTCATGATCAAGAACGGCGTCGATGAGACGGCGGTCGAGGGGCTCGCGGACACCCACTACGCGCTCCCGAACTTCCACGTCTCGGCGCATCATCCCAAGGTGAACGTCCCCGTCTTGTGGTGGCGTTCGGTGGGGCACACGCACACGGCGTTTGTGATGGAAACGTTAATCGACGAATTGGCCGCCCGCGCCAAGATGGATCCGATCGCCTATCGTCGCAAGCTGCTCAGGCCGGACGCCAGGAAACTGAGGGGCGCACTGAATCTGATGGAGGAAAAGAGCGCATCCTGGCGTCGCACGCTTCTCAGGGGCCACGCTGCCGGCATTGCCTGTCATGAATCGTTCGAGACCGGCGTGGCCTGTGCTGTGGACGTCTCCGTTGAGAACAACCGGCCCAGAATCCACCGCGCGACTATCGCGATTGATGCCGGCTTGGTGGTGAATCCGCTCACCATCGAGAGTCAGTGCCAGGGAGGGGTGACATTCGGCCTGTCGCAGCTCATGGCAAACGGCGCCATCACATTGAAGGATGGACGAGTGGAGCAAAGTAACTTCGATGCGTACACGCCGCCGTACATCGTGGATGCACCTGTCGCGGTAGATGTGCACATCGTGCGAAGCGCCGACAAGCCGACGGGTTGCGGCGAGCCACCGGTTCCGGTCATTGCTCCCGCGGTGGTGAATGCGTTGGCACGACTGACGGGCAAACGCCACCGTACGCTACCGCTCGTAACGGTGGAATAGAGGTATCGACAACGCCGCGTGTGCCGGCGCTCGCGACGACACACGCAGGCGCGCGCATGCCGAGCCAGGCAGAACGAGCACTTCGGCCTTACTTCACCGCGGTCGGCTCACGCTGACCAACCACGACCAACCGTCCCTCTCCAAGGGTATTCAATCAGTTCGTCACCGGACATCCAATCGCGATCGGAGATGACATGCGAACGTGGATGATTCTGGCGGTGGGATTCGCATTGCTGGCGATCGCTGCGCCCGTGCTGGCTCAAACCAGATCGGCAGACGAAGCGGCGATCAGGAAGCTCGTGGAGTCGTTTGCGCCTGCGTGGGCCCGAGGCGACGCCAGCGCTCTCGCTGCGGCCTACACGACCGACGCAGACTACGCGAGTTCGACGGGTTTCACTGCCAACGGCCGGGCCGAGATCGAGAAGGCGTATTTCAGTCAGCTGTCCGGTGTGTACAAAGGGACATCACTCAAGCAACTGATCACCAATATCCGGTTCCTCACCTCCGATGTCGCGCTCGTGAACGCCACGTTCGAAGTGACCGGACTGCGTGGATCCGACGGGCGGGAAGCTCCACCGCGCAGAGGCATGAATACGAGCATCCTGGTCAGGATGAACGGAGAGTGGCTGCTCACGGCCCACAGAGGGTGGGTACCGTCTAGCGCCAGCCCTGCGGACGCGAAATGAGATGACGTGGTGTACGACTCGATCATCGATTCGGCGAAATCCTGGTCCGAATCGTCTGCGGAGTGTCAGCACCTTCGACGATCCTGATGAACGTGTTTGCTGAGACCTGGCCGAAGCGCTGCACGGCGCCATTCGGCCATCGCACTTCGAGGAATTCGACCTTCGGTCGCTTCGCCAGGCCGAAGTGCAGCCGCGGGTCACTTCGGGACAGGTAGCTGTCGCCGCTGTGACGCTCGGCGCGCTGCACCGGATCCCCTGCGTTGACGGTGACCACCGCGCCAATGGCATCGCGATTCGCCTTCCGCCCTTCGAGCTCCACGACGAGGAAGTTCTGGCGATTGCCGCCATCATTGCGAAGGATCGTCGGCGGGCCGTCGAGGTTGTTGACCACGACGTCGAGATCTCCGTCGTTGTCCAGATCGCCGGCGGCGGATCCACGGCCGACCGATGGTTCCATGAGACTCGCGCCCGCGGCCGCCGCCACTTCGGTGAACCTGCCGTTCTGATCATTGTGGTAGAGCAGCTTCCGTTGCCGGTAGCGTGTGGTGCGCCCCGCCTGCTCAACCTGTGGATAGACGTGGCCGTTCACGGCGATCAGATCGAGCCAGCCGTCGTTGTCGTAATCGAGGAAGTGCGTGCCCCAGCCGACGTACGGAATACTTGCCCTTCCAGTCTGCGATGCGAACGACACGTCGGTGAACTGAAATACCTGGTCGTGGCGGTAGAACGCGTTGTATTCATCAGAAAAGTTGGTGACGAGAATGCTCCAGCGGCCGGTGTGATTGTAGTCGCCGATTGCGACGCCCATTGAGCCTTGTTCCTTCCCGTTTTCGTCGAGAGCCGTCCCTGCCTGGAGAGCGACATCGACGAACGTCCCGTCCCCATTGTTCTTGTACAGGAAGTTCGGGCCTGCATCGTTGGCCACGAAGAGATCCGGGCGCCCGTCGCCGTTGAAGTCCCGCCACGCCACACCCATACCGAAGCGGCCTGCTGAATCGGCCACACCCGCCTTGGTGGACACATCCTCGAAGCTGCCATCGCGCCTGTTGCGATAGAGCGAGTCGCCCGAGCCGGGGAGCCCGCGTGGTCCACATTGCACCGGGACGCCGTCGTACTCGCAGGACTTTCCCTTGCCAAACTCGGGCAGCGCGTCGAGCCGAACGTGGGCATAGTTCGCCACGAACAGATCGAGCCACCCGTCGCCGTCGTAGTCGGCGGCCGCCGCGCCAGTCGACCATCGCGGATCGCCGACGCCCGCCTTCTCGGTGACATCGGTGAACGTTCCGTCGCCGCGGTTGCGGAACAGCCGGTTGGGGCCGTAGCAGGTGACGTAGAGATCCTCCCAGCCATCGTTGTCAAAGTCGGCCGCGACAACGCCCATACCAAAGCCCGGGTACCCCACGCCGGCCCGATCCGTCACGTCCACGAACGTGCCGTCGCCGCGATTCCGCCACAGTGCGCTCCGGGCGCTTCGTGGAGTGCCGGCGGTCGCAACAACAGGTGAGTTCACGAAGTACAGGTCGAGCCAACCGTCCTTGTCGAAGTCGAGCATCGCGACTCCACCGCTCATGGACTCCAGGATGTACTTCTTGTCCGGTGAGAAGTTGTGCGAGAACGTGATGCCGGTTTGTGACGTGATGTCCGTAAACGTCACGCGATCGGTTGTTCTGCCCTGTGCGGTCGTCAGGTGGATCGCAAGGAGGACCAAAACGCACGTGCCGACCGGCGCGCCGCATCGGCGCGCCACCGCGTGTCCCATCATTTGGGTGGCTCGAGATCGATCGCCTGAGGCGTGGCGTCCAGATTGAGCTCCGGAATCGCCACCGCTCGGCGTCCAGTGCTGCGCAGACGGTTGAACTCCGCCAGCGCCTTTTCCTGTTCGCCCGCGTTGCCCAGCATCCCGTGGGCCTGGGAGAGCTGATAGTAGGCGACGTCGCTGTCAGGATTGGCTTTGACGACGGCCTGCAGGTGGGGAATGGCTTCTGCGGGTTTGGCGAGTGCGATGAGCGTTCGGGCGAGGCCGACGCGGGCATTCTCGAAGTTGGCATCGTGGGTCAGGGCGTGGACGAAATTCGCTCGCGCCGACTCGAGGTCCCCGGACTGCCGTTGAATCTCGGCGAGCTCATATGCCGCTCCGGCATTTGTCGGATCCAGCTTCAGTTCTTCCTCGAAGGCCTGTCGCGCCTCCATGAGATCGTCAGCCGCGGATTGCGCCTTCGCGCGAGCAAGCAGCACGCGCCCGATGCGAAAACGAATGCCGGGCCGCCGTGGCGACGCCGACAGGATCTGTCGATACTCGCGCAACGCCGCATCGTGCAGCCCCTGGCTCTCGTTGGCTTCGCCGGCGGCCTGGTGCAACCAGACGGAGTCCGGCGCAACGGTCGCCAGTTTCAACGTCTGACCGTAGGCAAAGTTGGCGAACACTCGGCCCGCGTGATACAGCACCTCGGGATCATTCGGGTAGAGACGCGAGAGCCGGAGCGTGACATCGGCGGCGTCCAGATCTCGCCGCAGACCAAGGTAGATGCGCTGCAGGTGGAGTCCCGCCATCCGTCGCAGCACTGGATCGACGGTCTGGGAAAACGCTTGTGTCACCCCCGGAAGCGCTTCGTCGTACTGGCCGAGCTCCGAGAGCGACATGGCGAGCAACGCACCGATTTTCGGGAGGCTCGGTTTCAGCCTGATGGCTTCGCGCAGCGGAACAATCGCCTCCGTGAACTTGCCTTGCTGGAAATAGATCAGCCCGAGACGGGCGTGTACCTCGGCGATCGCTGGTGTGAGCTTCCGGAGATCCTCGTAGGCCTTCTGTGCGTCGGCGTAGCGACCCTCTGCAAGAGCGCGCTCCCCCTCTCTCGCAAGATCCTGGACCGCAGCTGCCTGCGGCCGCGGCGGCTGCGCCGATGCCGGTCGGGACGCGAGGAGCCATCCAACGATGACGCCGCCAGCGACCATGAATTGATGTGCCCGCATCCTACTGCAAGGCCGCGACGCCGGCCCAAACCGCCGCGCGTCGTGGAGGGGAAGTTCACGACGCGCGGCGCCGGCTCGCGGGCCGTTAGAAGATTATCTTCATGCCCAACTGATTGATCCGCGCTGGTCGGGCCGACGTCACCACGCCGAAGTTCGGAGCGGCGAGATTTGTCACCACGTTATTCCACTGGACAGTGTTCAGTGCGTTGAACATCTCGAGCCGGAACTGCAGGCTCACGCCAGTGGAGACCCTCACGTTCTTGAACAGTGCGAAGTCGAGATTGTTCACGCCTGGTCCGCGCTCCGTATTACGTCCGAGGTCGCCGAGGACGCCGAACGCCGGCTGCGCGAATGCGGCCTTGTTGAACCACTGGGTCTCGCTGCGGTCTACGGCGTCCGGATCGCCGACGAGATTCGGCCGGTTGGTCCCGAAGCTATCGTTTTGGCCGCCGAGATCGGCCGCGGTGATCGTGAGAGGAAACCCTCGCTGCCACGTGTAAATCCCATTGACCTGCCAACCACCGATGACGGCGTTCTTGACTCCGGTGGCATCGCCGGCGATCTTCTCACCGCTCCCGAATGGCAGGTTGTAGACGAAACTTCCAACCAGTCGGTGGTCCACGTCGAAATCGGAGAGCCCGTAGTCGCGTTCGGGATTGGAGTTGTCGAGGAATCCCTGCCACCCGTTGAAAGCGCTGGCGCCGATTCCGGCGGCCGCGGACTTCAGGTCGGTGCTCCTCGCCCAGGTGTAGGCCAGGGTGAAAATCGATCCCGCCCCACGATGCTCCATCTTGGTGTTGAACGCGTTGTAGTTCGATCGGCCACCCCAGTCGCTATCGACGTAGACGATGAAATTCGGAAACGGCTTTCGTGCGTCGACGGACAGGGGGTTCGCCGGATCGTACGGTCTCGCCTGAGCGATGTTGCGCCGCATCAACAGATTCGTTCCGTGTGTCCCGATGTAGTTCACTTCCATCGTCGTACGGGGGAACAGCTCTCGCTGCACGCCGATGGACCACTGCTGCATGTACGGATTCCTCGGCTCAGGCGACTGGTTCACCGCGAGAAACGTGTTCGCTGCCGGCGTGGCTCTGCCAGGCACGGCGAAGCTCGGGAACAGCGAATCGCTCGTCTGCAGCGGCGCAGCCTGCCCGAGCGTTTGCGGATAACTCTGGCGGCTGACGTAGGGGTACACGTCGGAGGCGCCATCGATCTCACGTCCCTCCGCGGAATCGAAAAAGACGCCGTAGCCACCGCGGACGACGGTGTCCTCGTCGAACGGACGCCACGCGAACCCGAAGCGTGGACTGAACACCTTGAACCGGTCAGGATTCTCCGGACTGCGGCGGCTCGCGTACTGGTAGTAGGCGCCGTCGACGATGCCGCCGTCAACGAGCTTTTTGTCGGCGACGAGCAGGCCCCCGCGGGCAAAGTCCGGGTTGCGCCACGCCATGCGATTGTTGGTCTCGTAAGGCACGTTCCGGTAATCCCACCGCAGTCCCAGGTTGACGGTCAGGCGGGAATTGACGCGCCAATCATCCTGGAAGTACGGCGCCAGGTACATGAAGTTGAACTCGCGCGGGTTGCCAGCCGCACCTGGCACGCTGAACGCCGCGGGCTGGAAGATGCCGACGCCCGAGTAGACGCCGAGGAGCATGTCGGCCACGAGGTGCTGCGGCTGCACCGGCACTCCGGCGGGTGCGGTGAAGCCGACGTTATAGGCGTAGTTACCAAGAAAGCCAGTCGCCGTATCGCGCTGCAGCCACCAGCGCCGATAGTTGACGCCGAAGTTCAGTGAATGGGTGCCTTTGACCCAGGTGGTCGTGTTGCTCACATCCCACATCGGCTGATTGCTCGCCGTGTAGGCATTGACCGCGCCGCCCGTTCCCGCGTACCCGTTCATCGCGATGCTGGGGCACTCGCGCTGATCGTCGGGGACGTTGGTGAACGTGCCGGCATTCCTCAGGAAGTCCACGTCCGCTTGCGAACACGGGATGCCATGCTGATCGGCCCTGGCGTCGACGCGGCCCAGGCGAAACTGTGTCACGACCGTGTTTTTCAGCGGCCAGCTGTGCGAGACCTGCCAGTTTTTCGTGTCCTGCACGAACAGGCGATTGCCAGCGTCAATGACATTGCTTGCCGAGGTGTTCTCGTAGCTGGTGCTGGTATACCGAAAGAACATGCGTCCCAGTCCCCTGAGATCTTGATCGCCTCGAAGCGTGAACTGGTCCTGCACCTGGGGAAGCGTCACAACCGCCTGGTAGTTCCCCTGCGGGCCCGAGAAATTCGGCGTCGGATACCAGTTGTTGCGGATGGCGAGCTGCGCCAGCCGCGAGAATCGCGACGTCGGAATCATATTGTTCGGGAACGGTGTGCCGGTGAGCGGATCGATGATCGGCACGCTGAAGCGTCCCGCCAACTGCTCCGGCGTCGGCACGGTGTAGAAGTTGGTCGTCCCTCGTTCGATTCGTGTGCCCTCGTAGTTGACCAGGAAGAACGTGCCGTTGCGCACCACCGGGCCGCCCACGACGAAGCCGTACTGCTTCTGATCGAGCGGCGGAGCCGGTTGCGTTTTGTCGTCGAAATAGTTGCGCGAATCCCAGGCATCGTTGCGGAAGAAACCGAACCCGGTTCCATGCAGCTGATTCGTGCCGCTCTTGCTGACGAGATTGATCTGGTTGGAACTGAAACCGTACTCGGCGGAGTACGTCGTCGTCTGCTCCTTGAATTCCTCAATCGCATCGACCGACAACACGACCGCTGGCGTGCCGAGCGCCGTGTCGACGTTCGCGGTGCCATCGATCATGAAATTGTTCGACGTCGGTCGTGCTCCCATGATGCTGATGGCGTTGCCCACGCCCTGCCGCATCTGGCCCTGTTCGCCGCCGACCTCGACGGCACCCGCGCCGAGGAACAGCAGCTGCATGAAGTTGCGGCCGTTGAGCGGCAAGTCCGTCACTTGTTGCGCGGTAATCGTGTGACCGATGCTCGCGCTTGCCGTGTCGAGTGCGACCGTGCTCGCCTGCACTTGGACGGTTTCCGTCAGTCCGCCGGGATCCAGCTGCAAATCGACGCGCCGGATCTGATCGACGGTGAGCGTGACGTCCGTGAGGATGGCCGTCTTGAACCCGGTCTGCTCCCCGGTCACCACGTAGACGCCGACCGGCAGCAGCGGAATGACATACTCACCGTTGGGGCCGGTGGTGGTCTCGCGGTTCAGGCCTGTTTGGCTGTGCGTAACGACCACCTTCACGCCGGCCACCACCGCGCCAGACGCGTCACGCACCGTACCGGTGATCTGGCCCGTCGCCGTCTGCGCCGTTGGGTCGGCGCCCATCGCGACGAAAGCCGTGAACACCGCGCCAGCGATTGTCAGCAGCGAGCGACTGTTCATCTCACTCTCCTTCGAACTGCTCATCGAACGGGCATCGTGCAGCAAGCCCGACGCGAATGCGCTGTGGGCATTGCCGTTCGGTCCGAACGTGTTCGGGTGGTCAGTGCTCTGGTCGTGTCGTCGAACGACGCAGTGATGTTGACGTCCGTCCACGGCGGCTTCGATGCGATCCGCGCCGCAGGATTGCAATCAGCTGCGGCGGTTGCGGAGACTACGCGCGCCGGCGCAAAAAGTCCTCTTGAAAACTCACGAATCGAGGTGTTGCGCTCTGCGATACGAAATTTGAAGGGTGATCCGGAACGCGCTGCAGCGCTGGTGGTCGCGGCGCTCTATGGCCTCAGCAAGCTCTCCGTGTGGTGGCTCCGGCCGGGCATCGCGCGCGGGCGGATCACGATCCGGTCATCCCGAGCAGAACGGCCCGCACCAGCGGATATCAGACCTTGAAGAAGGGGAACGTCCTGCAGCGGCAGGCCCGGTTCGACGCCTTCGTCGACCACTACGATCGCAAACGTCCACATCAGGCGCTCGGCATGAAGGTCCCGGTGGACGTGTACACCGGGTCGCCGCCCGTCTAGCGCGGCTCGCTGAGGAGTGCCCGTAACTTGTTGTGTCGATTGGCGCGCCCTGCAGGACTCGCCCTATCGGTTCTCAAAACCTCTAGGGACCCTTTCCTGACGACTTTTTCAAAACCTTTCCCCCCCTCTGGAGTGAGGTTTCTCAAAACCTTTCCCCCCTTGCGGGGCAAGATTAAGCCGGAATCTTGAGCAGCGTGTGCGCGTTGCTCCACACGATCTTCTGGAAGATCTCGGGCGAGGCGGACCGTTTCAGCACGGTCAACGTCTCCCGCGCGACACATTTCCCGGCCAACCGCGCCGCCGCGGGATTGTTCCCCTGGCTGACGCCGGCGCCGCGGCCATCGGCGCAGCCGCAGTCGCTGCCAAACAGCAGCTTGTTCTGATGGCGACGCAGGAAGTCCGCGGTGAAGTTCGGGTCCCGCGACAACATGTTGTTGCCAGAATTCGCCGACAGATCGCCGTAGAGATTCGCGTAGTCGCCCAGCAGTTTATCGGTGATGCCTCCACGAACGATTGGACCTGACGGATACGCGCTCTCGTTGTGGTAGTCAGCGCTCACGTTGGCCCAGAACGCATCGGCGTGTCCGATGAACGTCGTGTTGGGATACGCCTTCAGCATCCGCTCGAAGCTCCGGGCGAAACCCGTGCTCCACGTCCCTTCGTTCTGGAAGTGGTCGACTTCCTGAAAGTGGATCAGGATCGGCACCTTCAGCTCGGCGGCCAGTGCGTACGCACGCTGGAACTCGGGCCCGTCCGTGGCGAGGTGGTACTTCATCTCGCCGAGTCCTCGAGCACCGGCTTTCACACCTTGCGTGAGTGCGTCGATATTCTCCGGTACGGAAGGGTCCGCGCTGCAGAACCAGGTGAAGCGGTCAGGCGCTGCGGCCTCCACAGTTCTGACCTGATCGTGGGCAGTCGCGCGCGTCAACAGGTTCGCCTTCGCAATTCCGGCCCCATCGAGATGCGCCGTGTTGGCAGCGAGCTGTCCCCGCATGTGAAAGTGCAGATCGAATACCGGTGAACCCCACTCGCTTTCCGAGGCTGCCCGGGTCGTGATCGGTAACCACGCCGACGCCGCGACGACTCCGAGGAATTGACGACGATTCACCATGGCGGAAGGATCCTCTTGTTTGTGTGCGAATCGTGACGTCGATTCACCACGCACCGCCAATCTCGCAGTGTCAAATGCCGCCGCCCTCGAAAGACGGCGCGAGAGTCGGTCGCCGAGCGGACGCGACGTTTTGTCGTGCAAAACCTCCACGCAATACGCATGGAGAGATCACGGCAACCTGGCCTCGATCGCCTCGACCATCTGATCCGGCGTCAGCTCCGAAGAGACCACAATTCCCGGTTCATCGAGCTCAAGCGCCTCCAGCGTTTCAAGCTGACTCGCAAGCAGTGATGGTGGCATGTAGTGGTCGCGCCGCTGCGCCAAGCGTCGCTGAAGGACATCTTCAGGGGCGACGAGATGCACGAACCAGACGGAATGGTGACCTTCGCGGAGGAGATCGCGATACGACCGCTTAAGGGCCGAACAGGTCACGAGGCAATTCTCGCCAGCGGCCTCTCGGGCTCCGATCCAGGCGGCCAGCGCGCGCAGCCAGGGCCATCGATCGTCGTCGTTCAGCGGCTGCCCAGACGACATCTTCGCGATGTTCGCCGCCGGGTGGAACTCGTCGGCCTCGGCGGCGGGCCAATGGAGCCGCTCACGCATGTGCGTCAGCACGGTCGATTTGCCGCTGCCGGCTACGCCCATGAGCACAATCGTCACCGTTGTCACGCCGCCTCCTGCTGAGAGCAGACCGTATGCCCCGGACCTTACTTCGCCGCCACGTTCCACACTGCAAAAACCGCGAAGCGTCGAGGATTGTGCTTGAGCGCGCTCGCAGGCAAGAGTAGATACAATGCGCTCGCTTGGAGGCTCAGTATGACTGGTCGAGTCCTCGTGGCTGCCTTGGTCGTGACGGTAGGTGTCGTTGTCGCCGACTCGCCCGACGTGTCATTCCACAAAGACGTCGAACCGATCCTGCAGAAGAACTGTCAGACCTGCCACCGTCCGGGGCAGGTCGCTCCTATGTCGTTCATGACCTACGAGAGCGCTCGCCCGTGGGCTCGCGCGATGAAAGCCGCCGTTTCAAGCCGTCGCATGCCACCGTGGTTCGCCGACCCGCAGTTCGGTCCGTACCTCAACGATCGATCGCTCAGCGTCAAAGAGATCGACACGATCAACCAGTGGGTCGATGCGGGCGCTCCGGAAGGGAACCTGACTGATGCGCCTCCGCCCGTGGAATGGCCGAGCGGCTGGTTGATCAAACCCGACCTCGTCATCGAAGGGCCGACGACGGAGGTGCCGGCGAGCACGAAGAACAACGTCGTCGAATGGATGACGGTGATCATGCCGACCGGCTTCACGAAAGACACGTGGGTCACGTCTGTCCAGATTCGTCCGGAGTACGCGGCGGTGACGCATCACATCTGCATCTCGTACATTCCGCACGACCCGCGATACAAGTACGGCGTGGCGTACTGGGCGGACAAGGAGCGCGACGAGGGTGGATCGGCACTGCCAGACAAGGGCCCGACGTTTCTTGGACCGGGACGGACGCGGAGCAGCGACGATGATCCGACGCCGCTCACCACACCGACGGGTAGGCGGCTCCAGCCGCCGGCCGGTGCTGAAGACTGCTATCTGCCGGGGAATTTTGCCGCCGATTATCGAACGATCAACGCGGCAAAACTGATCCCGGCCGGCTCGGACATCACCTTCAACCTGCATTACACGCCGAATGGTGCGGCGGTGACGGACCACGTCAAGGTTGCGTTCACCGTGCGCGACACGCCGCCGGAAAAACGCTACGTGTCCTTCCTCACGACCTCGCCGACGGATCCGAGACGGTTCGCGATCCCGCCGAACACGCCGAATTGGGAGAGTCCCCCTGCGGAGGTCACGTTCCTGCGCGACGCCGAGCTCGTGTACCTGATGCCCCACATGCATGCGCGCGGAAAGGACATGACGTATACGCTCGAATATCCGGACGGACGCACACAGGTCGTCCTCAACGTTCCGCGCTATGACTTCAACTGGCAGCTTGGCTACTACACATCCGTCAAGGTTCCGAAGGGGACGCGGATGCGAATCGACGCGCATTTCGACAATTCGGCCGGTAACAGGTCGAACCCGAATCCCAATCGAACCGTCTACTATGGCTCGATGACCTGGGAAGAGATGATGAATCCATTCTACGGCGTGATTGTCGATGCCGACGTCGATCCACGCAGCATCGTGCGCAGCAAATATCAGCAGGTAGAAGCAGGAGGTTAGACGCATCGAATCGAGGGAAGACGTGACGTCGCTTGTCCTTGCTCAGCGGAGAGGCCGTGCCCGCTGTCAGTGATACTCAGCTCGCCATGGCGGCGCTCCTCAGTATCGTCGCCGTCGTCCTTCTGATCACGCGGCTTCGGGTTCACCCGTTCCTCGCACTCATCCTTGGGTCCGCAACGCTGGGCATCGTTTCGCGCCTGCCCATGGCGAAGACTGTAGACGCCTTCACGACAGGTGTCGGCTCGACACTCGGCAATGTCGGCCTACTCATCGCGTTGGGCGCGATGATTGGAGCGCTGCTCGCCGACAGCGGCGGCGCCGATCGAGTAGTCGAGACAGTCGTCAATCGTGTTTCTAGCAGGCGGCTGCCGTGGGCAATCGCGGGCGTGGCGGCACTGGTCGGACTTCCGCTCTTCTTCGAAGTCGGCCTCGTGCTCCTCGTCCCGATTCTTCTGCTCGTGTCTCGACGTGTCGAGATGCCGCTCATGAAGATCGGAATCCCCGCGCTGGCGGGCCTGTCCGTGCTGCATGGGCTCGTGCCGCCGCATCCCGGACCGCTCGTCGCTGTGTCCGCACTGAAAGCCGATCTTGGATTGACGCTGGCATTTGGCCTGATCATCTCGATTCCGACGGTAATTATCGCGGGACCGATATTTGGCTCGATGGTGAGTCGGGCGATCGCCGGCGAGGCGTCCGCGTCTGTGGTCACCACGCACGCGCGCGCTGAGACCGGCGTTGCCGGCCTGCGTCGAACCGGCGAATTGCAGGTGCCGGAAACGGCTACGCGCTACGTGACTGTTCTTTCGATGGGGACTGCGGAGAGGCAGGCCGGCCCTCGTCCGGCGCCTGGTTTCTGGACGATCGTGCTGACGATGATGCTTCCGATCGTGCTGATGCTTCTCCGCGCACTCGGTGAGCTGTTGCTGGTGGCGGGATCGAACGGGCGTGCGGCGCTCGATGTAGCGGGTACGCCGATCGTCGCACTTGTCGCCGGACTCATCGTGGCCATGTTCACGCTCGGACTCGGGTCCGGCCTCGACCGCTGGATGTTGTCCGAATCAGCCGCGCGCGCGCTGCCACCGGTCGCTACGATTCTGTTGGTCGTCGGCGCCGGCGGCGGATTCAAACAAACACTCATCGATGCAGGTGTCGGTACGATGATCGGCCGCGCGGCCCAGTCCGTCGCTGTGTCGCCGCTGATTCTTGGTTGGTTCGTTGCCGTAGCGATTCGACTCGCGACCGGGTCCGCGACGGTCGCCACGATTACCGCGGCGGGCATCGTGGCGCCTCTTGCCGCAGCGATGGATCGCCCCGGCGCGGCTCTGCTCGCGCTGTCGATCGGCTCCGGATCCCTCTTCTTCTCTCACGTGAATGACGCCGGATTCTGGATGGTGAAGGAGTACTTCGGGCTCTCGGTCGACGAGACGTTGAAGACGTGGTCCGTGATGGAGACGATCATCAGCGTCGTCGGACTGACAGGGGTGATGGTGCTGCGCGCGTTCGTGTAGAAAAGCGCGACACGGAGGAGCGTGAAGATGCAGTGAGACGGGCTCCGACTTTCTAGGCCGGCCGATCCGTGGACGCGTCCACCTGATTCCACACCTGGCGTTCGAGGCTGAATGGATCGTTTACGACCTTGCACTCCGCGTCTATCAACATCGTGGCTCTCTTGTCAGTTGTGTAGAAAGGCCACCCCGGTTGTCCCTCCGCACTTGGACGGCCAGTTCGTGCGAAGGTGCTCCAGAACTCGCTCATCGCTCGCGCGGCTTTCACGCTGCTCGGCCTCGAGTCCCCCGACGTCGCTCCTAAAGCGGGTGTTTGGCCGGATGGTGCATCGTTCGGACGTGGAACGTTGTTGAACTTGTACACAATCTCCGTCGCATGTGCGGCTCCGAGTACGTGCTGTGTACCGGGGATGAGACGATCGGACTCATGAGTGAAGACGTACATGAAGACTGGTGCGCCGCGCTGTGCGTGTTTCCGCTCGGCAATCGTGATTGAACCAGTGCCTGCGAACTGCGTCGAAGCGATCGCGACGTACAGATCCGCAGGCGATGCGTCTGGCCGGCTCTTTCGGTAAGCGGCCAGCACGGGCGCCGCGTTTTCCCCGAGCTCCGCCTCGAGCCGCGCCTTCAAGGTCGCCTCATTGAGAGAGTAGACGTCGGTGGCGCCATTTTGTGCGAAGAAGAAGTTCATCTCGTCACGGTTGTAGCCGACGATGAGCGGCTTCTGTCGCGAGACTGCTGGTGCTGCGGGATCGAACGGATGGCTCGGCATGATGCGGCCATCGCGAACTGGACCAAAACCTCCGGGGACCGCGTTGCCGCTGATACCCTTGCGACCGCCCGTTGGCATCAGCGGACCCGAGCGGCTCTGGCCGAGCGCCACTTGCACATCCACGAGCTTGTTCGCCGGCACTTCGAGAAGCTGCCGCCACTGCGATTTCTCCAGGCCAAGCTGTTTCAGCACCATCGACGTCGTTTCGATCGCGGACTCCAACGGATAGACGCGGATCCCCGGGCCGCTCTCGATGGATGCTTTGTTGAAGTACGGCGCCGCTGACGGCATCGCATACAGACAGGATGTCTTCGCACCGCCTCCGCTTTCGCCGAAGATCATCACGTTGTGCGGATCACCGCCGAACCTCTCGATGTTGTTCTGCACCCAATGCAGCCCGTCGCGGATGTCGAGCAGGCCCTGGTTACCCGAGGTTTCGTACTCTTCGCCGCCAAGATGTCCAAGGTACAGATAGCCCATGAGACCAAGGCGGTGATTCGTCGCGACGACCACGACATCCCACGTTCGGGCCAGGTTGCCGCCATCCTGGTACGTCGCCCCCGCTGATCCGGTGGTGAACCCACCTCCGTGGTTGTAGAACATCACCGGGCGCTTCCGTCCGTCGGCAGCTGGAGTCCAGACGTTCAGAAAGAGGCAGTCCTCGGCGAACGCTGGCTCGTTCGCTCGATTTCTGCCCGGTTGCAGTGCGGGAGGGCCAAACTGCAATGCGTCGCGGACACCAGCCCATGGTTGCAGGTGTGGCGCGGCTTTGAACCGATTGCTACCAGCTACTGAACCCGCGTACGGGATTCCTTTGAACGTGACGAGACCGTTTCCCTGGCTGCCGCGCACCCGACCGTAGCTTGTTTCGACTTCGACGTTCGAAGAGACAGGTGAGGTGCTCTGCCCCCAGGCGTCAACAACGCGGGAGACGCCAGCCAGAGCGACTGATCCGCTGACGAGGAAGCTGCGCCGGGTGAGCGCTCGCGACGGGGATTCGGTCAGGTCCGCCATGATCGTCCTTCTAATCTAGAGTTCACGCGATACGGGTGAACTCCGGCATTTTACGAAAGCTTCTTGAGCCAGATGTTTCTGACGCTGACTTTCGTTATCAACTCGATTTCGATGCCGACGAATCCGGACTGGTTGTTCGAGGACTGTGGATCGTCGTCGATCATCACGGCCATCAGCTGACCATTCACCACGTGGAGGCACGTGCCGCCGCGCGCGATCACCGTGTACTGGTTCCAGTCGTTGGCCTTTACGAGCTCGCCGAGCTGCGCTCGATCGCCAATGACTCCCATCAGGCGCTTGCTCCGATCCCCGAATCCCTCGACCACTTGTCCACGCCAGGCCAGGATCCCCATTGGCGTGTTCTCGGAATAGAACTGACCTGTAAAGACGCGGCTCGGCCAGAAATCGGCCTGTGGTCCGGTCATCATCCAATTCAAGTTAACTGGACCGACGTTGCGGGTTACGGCCTCCGAAATTCGACGCCGCCACGGAATTCCCGTGCGGCTCCGGTACTGAATCCCGCTTCCACCGTCTCCGTCAATCTTGATCTCGAATTTCAGCGTGAAGTCCTTGGCTTGGACTCTCCGATAGGCGATGTAGCTGTTGCCGCTGGGATTGGACGCCGTGGACTCCCCGACGATCGCGCCGGCTTCCACGCGCCAGAATTTCGGATTGCCGTCCCACCCGGTGAGCGTGCGCCCATCGAACAGCGAGACGTATCCTTCGTGATCGTTGAAATCGAGCGGCGCCGGCTCGGTGAAGCCGCCGCCACCTCGCCCAGCCTGAGCGCCCGGTTGCGGCGATTCGACCCCGCGGGCGGTCTGTGTTTCAGCCGCAGCCACGACGAATTCAACCGAGTGAATCGCCAGCTGCAACAGAAGACAGACACCGAAGCCGGTGAGGATTCCGAGCACGAGCGTGCGCTTAGAAGACATCATGACGTCTCGCATCACCTGTCAGAACGTGAATCTTGCGCCGAGCTGGATACGTCGCGCGCTGAGCGTCGCGTTCGTGAGTCTGCCAAAAACATTCCCGTTTGTGAGTGCGCCCGTCGTGTAGTCGAACGTCGCGATCGTGTTGACGGCGGTCCACTGATCCGAGTTGAAGGCGTTGTACAACTCCGCGCGCAATTGGAGACGACGCGTGCCGCTCAGTGGGACGTTCTTGAAGACCGAGATGTCCCAGTTCATGTAACCCGGTCCCAAGTACTCGTCCTGTGTTGCCGTCCCCAGACGGAACTGATCCGTCGGCGGGGCAATGCATTCGGTCCGGAACTGCCGCTCGAACGTCCGGTCGCTCCGTGGCAGGTTCGGATCGCAGGTGATGACGACGCGGCTGGCAACGACGCCACCGAATGCGCCCGTGGTCGCGCCGCCGTTGATTGCGCCAGTACCGCTGAACACTCCTGTCGGAACATTCGTGTAGCTGTACGTGAAACCGCCGTAGGTGCCGCTCGTGAAGGTCGTGACGCCGGAGAACTGCCAGTTGTCGAGCACGGCCTTGGTCAGCAGATGGTTCCATCGGCGGCTGAGGGGTGGTACCTCGTACGAGTAATTCAGTACGAGGACGTGCGGCCTCCGGCCGTTCGACGTGTAGTTTCTGGCCCGATTGTCCTCCACGAATGGATCGATCGCGCCCAGCGATTTATTGGAGACCTGATACGTGTAAGCCGCCCCGATCGCCAGTCCTTCGGACGAACGCCGCCGATTCGCGGAGAACTGCAAGGCGTGGTAGTTGCTGTAGCCGGCGAAGCGACGTTCTTGAATGCGGCCAAAGCCTTGGAACGGCCGAAGGAAGTCGTCAGGGAGTGGCTGCGCCTGCCCACCGACGACAACCGTTGGGTCGAGATTGGAAGGAAGGTACGCGTACCCGTATGGACGGCCATTGATGTCGATCTGAAGTGGCTGGTGACGCGCGGCGTTGCCGACGTAGGCCGCATCCGCAACCATGTGAAACCCGATGTCGCGCTGGACGCCGAGACTCCAGTTGTACACGACTGGCGGCGTGAACTCTTCGATCCGGCGCGCCGTCGTCGGCGTGGCGGTCAACGGGCTGTTCAACAGTTCGCTGATCGTCGTGTAGTTCGTGCGGTAGGTGTTGACGATGGGCGGGAACTCAATCAATTCAAGGATGTTGTCGTCCTGGTATCGGTCGTAGAAGACGCCGCCACCACCGCGGACGGCCGTTCTGCCGTCGCCCGTGACATCCCATGCGAACGCCAGACGCGGAGCAATCCGGAACGGCGATTTCCGCTGCGGTGTGCCATCGTGCACCTGGATGCCGTTGATGAAGTTCCCGGATCCCGGCACCAGTCGTCCGATGTAGACGGCGGGAAGAATTTCTCCAGTCAGCGGATTCAATGCGCGCCGGCCTTGTGCCGTATTCACGGGCGCGAACAATCGCGGTGCCTGCGCGCTGTTCCACTGCGCCGGCTCGAACGTGCTGACCCGATCTCCTTCACTTTGCGTGGGTGTCATGTAGTAGAAGCGAAGACCGGCATCCAGCGTGAAGGTTCTCTTCAGACGCCAGCTGTCCTGCGCAAACCACTCCGTAATAAGAAATTGTCCGTGGGCCGAGGGATGACCGTCGGATTCGGTGTAGTCGGTGATCGCGCCCAGCAGCGTGTTGGCAAGGCCGACATTGGTATTCAGCGGGTTGGACGCATCCGCGCTGAAGTCGTACCGACCGTTGAAGGTGGAGGTTCGCGCGGCGGGTCGCGTGGTGTGCTCCACAAAGAGGCCCGCCTTCATCGTGTGGGCGCCGCTGACCTTCGTGAGATTGCTCGACACGTTGAACAGCGTGTTGTAGCCAAAAAACGGAAACCGCTGCTCGACGCCAAACTGGACCACGTTCCCAGGAACGCCGCCGTTGAAGAGGACCTGCGGGAGGATGGCCAATGGATTCGCTTGTGGGAAGAACTGCGGCATCCCGGGCAGCACACGCCGGCGGTCGTTCGAATTCAGTGCCTGATCGTCGAGTGGGCTCGTGTACTGATGCGC
>Ga0081539_10001701_pt1 | contig 35483 bp, 19 predicted proteins | sample TabmetS4T2R2_FD_71023 | JGI IMG/M metagenome (GOLD analysis project Ga0081539, IMG submission 71023) | Tabebuia heterophylla rhizosphere microbial communities from the University of Puerto Rico - S4T2R2 | ecosystem: Host-associated > Plants > Roots > Rhizosphere ... | reverse complement strand
CCGGATTGGCGACCGTCGGCACAAACCCGGTCTCGAGTGACGATGGCTGGTCATCGATGAATTTATTCCAGCGACATAGTTCCTGCCGCGCGTCCTTGTCTCGCGAGCGGAGCGCCTGGGTCATGAAATCGTCATAGTTGGTGGTGATATACAGAGGTAACGCCAGGTCGGCCAGCGCACCATGTGGCTCAGTAGGGTCGCTAAAATCCGGGACCTTTCCCTTGGCCTTGAACATTCTGACGATTTCTTCCTTCGGAGCCATGGGATCGGTCGTCAACGCAACGAATTGAGCAACCGCGATGAGATTAAAAGGGTCGTCCAACGGGTATTCATATTTTTGCGCCCACTCCCTGGCGATCTCCGCGCCAAGCGGGAGGACGCCGTAAGCAGCGCCGGCGCCGAGAAACGGAGTACAGTTCTTACTCTTGATTCTCTGGACGAGAATGTCCCAGTCTTTCTGAGTTAATGAGTCGGGCATTGGAGGAAACCCTCAGTCCTTAATCTCAACAATCACATTCACGATCAAAGTCTTGGGATTTGGGTATTCCATCGTGCTGAGGTTTGGCAATGGCTTTCCCTGCGACTGCCGCTCGTGGGCGATGCGCGACATTATTTCGCGCGCGTCGTCGCGAAAGAATCGAACGACATAACTCTGATCGTAAACCTCGCCGCTTTTCAGTTTCCATAGCTTACTGAGTGTGGCGGCGTCGTTCGCGGAAAACCCTTTGAACTCGACGGTGCCCATGTGAAATTGAGGACCTTCGTTGACGGCGATCTTGAACGTCACTTTCTGGGCCGCGTCGTCGAATTCGGGTACGTGTCCGAGATGGGCCTGGACGTGGCCGTGCTTCCCGTAAGTCTTCTGGATCTCAGTCAAGTTCTTGTCGAACTTCCTGCCGTTGGCGACTTCGCCCGGTTTCATGTCTAACACGTCGTCAAGCTCTTTGACCGCCAACACCTGGTTGCCGGACCACTCAACCCTGGCCAACGAATATTTCGCACCCTCATCGACCGGTATGGTCAGGTCAACACCTTCACAACCCGCGTCCTTCGCGGGTTTGGCGACAGGCGCTCCGAACGACGCGCGCAGGTGGCCCAGTTCCCGATAGATTGGATCGAGACCATATTTCGGAAAAGACCGCGCCGTTTGCCGAGAGTAATCGGGATCCATCGAACTGCGGGTCGCTTCGATCAGTTTTTTTTCGGAAACGTTTTGCGCGCCAGGGAAGTGCAGCGTGCAAATCTTCATCGGCACGCCCTCGACGCGAAACACGTGTTCGCGTTCGGCGAGGTTGTATTCCACTTGTCCCGGCAGTTTGCGTTCGGCGAGCAGGTTTTGCAGTGCTTGCTTGATCGTTTCGGTGGTGTTGCCGATGTCGGGCGCCAAGCCATTGAAAGTGGGAACCTCGCGTTTGATCGCGGCCGCCAATTCTTCGTCGGAAAACCAGATGAAGTTATCGAAGACGACGGGAGACAATTGGCCTTTGAGCTCTTCAAGGAAAAACGTGATCGTCACGCTGGCGCCGGCGTTGCGCGTGCGATACCGGACTCTTTTGAAAAGACCGCTGTTGAGCAAACGTTCAGCCGCCGCGTCAGTTGCGCCAACCGAAAAAGGCGCGCCAACTTTCAAGCCACTGCTGGTGATGACGTTCTCACGGGTTAAAGCTTCCAGTCCTTCGACCTCGATGGCGGCGATTTTCTGACCGCTCTGGGCGAAGCTGGCGGCAGTGAAGAGAATGGTGAGAGAAATCGTCGATAGTATTTTCACTCGTATCGTAAGGCCTCCAGTGGATCGACTCTGGTTGCGCGTCGAGCCGGAAGATAACAAGCCAGCAGGGCGACGATTATAAGCAACAGCGAGATTCCGATAAAGGCGATTGGATCGGTTGCGCTTACCTGAAACAGCAATTTTGTAATCAACCGGGTCAGCAGCCACGACGCTCCGAGTCCGAGCGCCACTCCAATTAAGACCAACAGCATTCCCTGCTTCAACACCATCTTCAAGATGTCGCCCACCTGCGCTCCCAACGCCATTCGGATCCCGATCTCCTGTGTTCGCTGGTTAACGAGGTAGGTGATGACGCCATACAAGCCGACTATCGTCAGCACTAGCGCTAGTCCGGCGAATATACCCATCAGCGCCATCAGAAACTTTCGATCCGCAACACTGCGATCGATCAGAGATTCGACGGTGCGGATCTTCCACATCGGCTGGTCCGGATCGACCTTCCACACTGCCTGTCGCACCTGTTCGGCGAGACTCATCGGTTCGACACTCGTGCGCATCACCATCGTCGCGAAGATCCCCGGACTCTGACTGAAAGCGACGTACAGTTGTGGCCGCTGGTCTTCCTCGATCCAAAACTGCTTCGCATCGCCGACGACTCCCACGACAGTGCCGGTGCTGTTGTCTTCGACGAACTTTATTTGTTTTCCCAGCGGATCCTGATTCGGCCAGAACCGATTGGCCATCGTTTGGTTAATGATCAAAGCCGTCGGACTGTCGAGTTGATCCTGAGTGCCAAACGTGCGGCCGCGAAGCAGCGGAATGCCCATCGTTTCGAAATAATTGGGCATCGCGGTATTGAACATCACTTCCGGCTCGGTCCCTTTTGCCGGCAGCTCACGGTCCAGGAGGATGATTCCGGTCGTACCGCCATTCCCGCTGAACGGGAGACCGCGAATGAGTGAAACGGACTGAACGCCCGGGACCTGCTTGACCGATTCGATCACCTGGTGGTGAAAGTTCCACTGGGCTTCGGGTTTTCCGTATTTGTTTCGCGGCAGACGATATTCAAGACTGAGCAACTGTTCCGGATTGAAACCGACGTTGACGTGCAGCAGCTTGTTGAAACTACGAATCAGCAAACCGGAGCTCACCAACAACAAAAGCGACAGCGCGACTTGAAAGATCACGAAACCGCTGCGCACACGATTCCAACGCGCGCCTTCGCCGCCGCCCCTCGCACCCTCCTTCAAAAACGACTGCAGTTTAGGACGCGCCAGTTGGATCGCGGGCACGAGACCAAACACCCAGCCGGTCACGACTGAAATTGCGAACGCGAACAGCAACACGCGCATATCGAGTGTCACCTCTTGGGCGGTGACAAAATTCTGCGGGAGTTTGAGCAGCGCGCGCAGTCCCCAGTAAGCGAGGAAAACGCCGGCAGTGCCGCCGACGATGCTCAGCAACGTGGTTTCAGTTAAGAGCTGACGAATCAGCCGCCATTGAGTGGCGCCCATCGCTGCTCTGACTGCTACTTCTTTCTGTCTGGCGAGACTGCGCGCGAGCAAAAGATTCGCGAGGTTCGCGCACGCAATCAGCAGGATCACGGCCACTGCCGCAAAGAGCAGCCAAAGCGCCGGACGTACCGTTCTAACCATCAACTCGCGCAGGAATTCAATCTTCGCGCCGCGGCCCGCATTCTCCTTGGGATAAGCCTGGGCCAACTGACCGGCGATGTTGGCTGCTTCCGCGTTTGCCTGTTGCAAAGAAGCGCCGGGCTTGAGATGACCCAGGGCAAACATGAAACGTGCATCACGCTGGCCGGTGTTGCCGGGGAAATAGTTCATCGGCATCCACGCTTCCACGTCAGGATCGAGTGGTTGTTTGAAATCGCTGCTCACCACCCCGATCACGCTGTAAGGCTCGCCGTTCAGGATCAGTTTCTTGCCTTCCAGATTGGGATCGCTGTTCAGGCGTTCACGCCAGGTCTTTTCGTGGACGACGACTTGCTTCGGCGCGCCCGGCTGATCTTCACCGGCAACAAAGGTGCGGCCCACTATCGGATTCAGATTGAAAAACTGGAAGTAATTAGCCGAAACAAACGCGCCGCGGACGCGATCTGGTCGATCGGTGCCGGTTACGTTCACGCTCTGCGACTGCAGCCCGATCAGATCTTCGACTGACTTCATTCCCGCTCGATACTCTTCCAGTTCCTGGATGGACACCCCATCGGGATCGCCGCTCTGCGTTACTTCGGACAACAGTACTAACTGGTCCGCTTTGTGATAGGGCAGTCCGCGGAGCAACACGGCATTCACGACGCTGAAGATCGCGGTGTTGACGCCGATTCCCAACGCCAGTGTCGCGACAGCGATCAAGGTGAACATTGGTTTCTTCAGCAACATTCGCAGCGCGAATTGCAGGTCTTGCGTTAAATTCATGAGCCTCAAACCTCTCGTGTTGTCAGTTACTCGGTCCTAGGTGTCTGGTCCATCCGGAGCTGCCAGAACAGGAAAGAAAGTTCCAGCGAGACGTCTTCGATTATCTTACTCAGCGGACGGCCGCCGGCGTGGCCCGCCTTCGTGTCGTACAGCAGCAAAACAGGCTTGCCTGACGTGCTCGCGGCTTGCAGACGCGCCGTCATCTTCCGCGCTTGCAGCGGCGGGACGCGCGTGTCCTGATCACCCGTCGTGAAGAGCACCGCCGGATACTTCTCCCCGGGCTTTACCTTCTGATAAGGCGAATAGGCGTAAAGATATTTGAACTGCGCCGGATCGGAAGCATTCCCGTACTCGAGCAGCGCCGGCGGATTGTTATTCTTGAAGCGGTAGTAGCCGATCATGTCGAGGTCGGGAAACTCGCAGAGCACGGCTTGAAATAGATCAGGTCTCTGCGTCAAAGCCGCACCGACCAGCAAGCCGCCGTTGCTGCCGCCCTGAATAGCCAGCCGCGATGGATTCGTATATTTGTTTTTGATCAGCCACTCGGCGGCGCCGATGAAATCATCGAAGACGTTCTGTTTTTTATCGAGCATGCCGGCTTTGTGCCAGGCCTCGCCAAACTCGCCGCCGCCGCGAATGTTCGCCAGTGCATACACGCCGCCTTGCTCGACCCAAATGGCGGCGGATGAACTGAACCGCGGTGTCTGACTAAGATTAAAGCCGCCGTAACCGTACAACAGCACCGGGAGTTTCCCATCAGGTTGCAGGCCTTTCTTGTGCACGAGAAACATCGGCACCTTTGTTCCATCCTTCGATGAGTACCAGACTTGCCGCACCTCGAAGTCATCGGACTTGAATGGGACTTTAGGCCGTGCCCAAAGCTCGGTCTTTCCGGTTTGCACGTCGTAGCGATAGATGGTCTGCGGTGTGACAAACGAGCGGAAGCTGAAAAACGCTTCGTTGCTGTCCCATCGTCCCGAGAGACCGCCGGCCGAGCCGAGACCGGGAAGTGAAACTTCGCCGAGCGCCTTGCCGTCCAGGTTGAAGATCTTGATCTGACTCGTGACGTTATGCAGGTAGGTCACAAACAGCTTGCCGCCGACGAGTGAGAAACCGGAGATCGCGTCGCGGCCTTCGGGAACGATCGTCTGCCACTTGTCGCGCGCCGGATTTTTTAGGTCCACTACTACGATGCGCTGATTCGGCGCTTGCCAGTCCGTTTGCATTACGAGCCGGTCGCCGGCAAACCAGGGCTCGAAGTGCGCATCAATGTCGTTGACGATGGTTTGAATCGGACCGCCCGAAAGATTTTGCACGTAAACTTCGTTTTTGGCCCAACCATGCTGGACTCCGAATAGCAAATACTTGCCGTCCTCGGAGACAGAGGCGCCAATCCACTTGTCGGGTCCATAACCTTCGCCAAAGACTTGTACGTCCCTCGATGGATCGCTGCCGATCGCGTGATAGAAGACGCGTATGCCCGTGTCTCTTCGCTGGAGGTTGTAGTAAAAGCCGCTGTCGTCTTTCTTCAGCGAGACACCGCGATAAAGCGCGTTCGGCAGTTGATCGACGTCTTTGCGTCTGTCGACGTCCATCACGCGCAGTTCAGTCTCATCCTGACCGCCGCGACGGACGCCGTAGATAATCAACTTGCCATCGCTCGACCCGTCGAGCAGGCCGATGTCCGTGGTGTGATCGGCGCTGAGGGTGTGCGGATCGATGAGGACTTCGTCCTTGCCGTTTAGTCCCTGGCGAACATAAAGGATCGACAGGTCATCTTCCGCACGCTTCTTGAAAAGAAAGTAACGTCCGCCCTTTTCAAAAGGCGCGCCCACACTGTCGACGCGCAGCAATTCCGACAAGCGCTTTTGAATCAGCGGCCGCGCCGGCAGGTTGTCGAGCAGCGAGTGAGAGTATTTATTCTGCGCCTCGATCCAGGCGCGTGTTTCCGCGCTGTCCTGTTCTTCGAGCCAACGATACGGGTCGACGATCTCGACGCCGTGAACGACTTCCCGAAAGTTATCTACTCTTGAAAGCGGTGGTTTGGGTGTTTGCGCTTGTGCAGCTGTAGTCGACGAGAGCAGCAGGACGGCAAATAACAGCCACGGCGTGTTTTCCCGTATGCTTCTTACTAACATGGCGTTTATTTACGCCATGTGGGTCAGTTCAGGCAAGGTTTGAAAGGCCCGTCGACCCAAGCTGTGCCGGCACACGCTGGAACAGATCCTCCCACTCGGCGATTAGATCCAAACTCCTGCCGTATTGCTGCCGGCGTCAGTCGAGTAGATGAGAGTAACAGTAAAAAAATGGGGGAACAGCGCCGCTGTGCGACTTCCCGCTTCTGTAATGCAGGCAACTCACCTTGAGCTCGATGAGGTCGTTGACGTCCGTGAAGATCAAGGTCGAATTGTGATTGAGCGAGTAAGAGCGAGGAGATATGAGCTGTCGGAGCTGTTAGAGGGCATCACCAACAAGAACCGTCATCGAGCAATTGATTATGGCCCGGCTGTCGGTGGAGAGATTTGGTAATGCCGCGGGTTTACATCCCTGAAGCGGGTGACATTGTTTGGCTAAACTTCACGCCGCAGACTGGACATGAACAGGCGGGACACAGGCCGGCCTTAGTATTGAGTCCGCGCGACTATAACGAGAAAACAGACCTCATGATCTGTTGTCCGATGACAACGCAGATCAAGAATTATCCTTTTGAAGTGCAGATTGCGAGTACGACGCCTTCAAGTGTTGTGCTCGCCGATCAGGTTAAGAGTCTCGATTGGCGTGCGCGAAAACCTACGCGTAAAGGAGCCGCGTCTGCAGACGAGCTGGCGGATGTGCGCGCTAAGATTTTCGCGCTCATTGGATAGGTATTGAGATCTTAACGATAATTGACATGACCTATCTTTCCAGGTTTTGTCCGAAGCAGAGGATGTAGCCCGAGTTGTCTTCTACGTCGAAATCTCTGCAGCCGTATGGCGCGTCTTCAATCTCCCGAGTGATCTTGACGCCCCGTGAGCGCAGTTCCTCGTATAACGCGTCGGCGTCTTTGACTCGAATATAAGCATCCCAACAGGCATTCGGATTAACCCGATTGTTAGGGCGGACGTGGCCCGGCGAATTAATGCTCTTGAGCATGACCTGGGCGCCATCGCGGTGGACGATGACGAATTGTGGTGGCTCTCCCCAAAATCGGTTGAAGCGAAACCCTAACTTGTCGCGATAGAACTCCGCCGATTGGATGACGTCATCCACAATGAAGTACGGCGAGATGCCATACAGCTTTTGCTCAGTGCTCGTATCTCGAGTAGTCATAGTTTGAGCATACTACGCTACTCGGGACATTACCCCAATTTTAGGGTCTGCGATGCCGGTGTCGATATTGCCGCTTTTTGTGATAGTGGTAGACCGTGCCCGCGCCGGCTCCCGCACCCGCGCCGATAAGCGCACCCTTCCTGCCGCCAATCAACGCTCCTGCACCGGCCCCGACGGCTGTGCCGATGCCGATGCGTTTCGCCGCCTTCTTTTTCCCGGCTTCAGGATTCCGATAACGTCTGCGTTGCCCGCTCGCGGCGGGAACTGCGAAGGCAAAAGAGAACAACAACAGCAGGACTAATAGCATTCGTGTTAAGCGATTTCGATACATTATCCGTGCCTCTACCCAACAATTTTTCGATCAGCCAGCATTGAGCAACCGTTATGCCGCGTACTCTGCTAGAATTTAGCCCCGGCAATTCCTCACACGTCCTTCTGCTTCCGTCCTAGTTTCGCAAATCAGTAGCCCAACCAATCTTTGATTGCTTGAAATCAGATCAGCGTTACGCGGAGAGTGTGATAGACCTAGCGCATGACGGCTGAGGGCGGGGAAGCTAACTTCAACCTTCGATCCTTGCGTCCGTTGCGCCAGTTAACCACGCCTTCTTTCGCCAGATCATAAATCGTCCGTCGATTCTGAACGATCACTTTCATCCAGGCCCATCGGCCCATCTGCGGAAAGTAAATGCCACGAAAACAAAGACGCGCAATCAGTATGCTCGCGCGATTTGCGACGGGCTTATCACTGATCGAATTGACCGCACTGGCAATACCTTCGGGACTGTAGGAATTCACCCAAGCGTGATCGACCTCTGTTTGCGTCTGCTCGATGCTCATCTTTAGCGGCGTATGGGCCATCTGGAAAGGCCGGAAATCCAGCCAGTGCTTTGGCCGTGTGAGCCGCCCGGCAACTTCCAGTCGCTTGTAAAGAGGAGTTGACGGGAAGGGCGTTAGCGTTCCAAAAACTGGCAATCCAGGCGGCCAGCGACGAATTTGCTGTAGCGTTCGCTCGGCCGTCCCCGGCGTATCGTTGTCCATGCCAAAGATGAAGGAAGTGATCGCGTGAATGTTTCGCCGGGAAAGTCTTTCCAGGACCGCCGCGTACTCGGCCGGTTTATTGAAACCCTTGTTCACGTCAGCAAGGTTCGTCGAGTCGATCGACTCCATGCCGATGAATATCCACTTGCCTCCCGAGGCGGCGATAAGATCGACGAGTTCCTCATCTCGCAACAGGTTCGCGCTAATCTGGGCAATCCAATTCATTTGCGCGCCGGCAGCGATGATGTCACGCAACAACGATTTAGTGCGCTTTATATTGATGGCGAAATTGTCGTCGATGAAGAACACGGCGATTTGGCCGCGCTCACGGGCCGCGCGAGCTTTCAGTTGCAGCAGCTCATTGACGACGCTTTCGTTTGTTCGGAACCTTATCGAGTCGCCGAAGAAACCAGTCACAGTGCAGAACTCGCAGCCGTACGGACATCCGCGACCGGACTCAATCGGAATCAGTCGAAACGTTCCCCAGCCGCTCCCATGTCGCCTGAGCATGGGGGCGACTAGTTTCGGGACCAGGTTGAACTGATCCAGATCCATTGTGGCCCACGGAATCGCGGGATACGGTTGCAGGCTGGGTTTTCTCTCCTTGCCGTTTTCGTCTACCGGCGCATAGATCTCCTTGAGTCTGCCACTGGCGGCATCCTCGACGATCTGCGGCCACGTTTCGTCGGCCTCGCCGAGAGCGACAGCATCAGCGTGACGCGGCCCGCCATCTCGTCCGAGCGCCTCGTCCGGGACTTCAGTCACGTGGGGCCCGCCCATCACCACCGGTACTCCGGCAGCGCGAATGGCATCAGCCATTCGGTAAGCCTTGGCGATCATCCTGGTCATCGCGCCGATGCCGACAAGTCTGACATCCTGTTCGCGAACGAAACGAACGAGATCATTCTCATTCATTGCGCGCGCGTTGCCGTCAATCAGTAAGACTTCATGGCCAGCCGGGGTGAGCGATTGCAGGAGAAACATCCAGAGGTGTGGCATGAAGTTACGCGTTACACCGTTATCAGGGTTGTAAAGTAAGATCTTCATTGCACTGAGAAATTAAACCAGCAGTTAGCGCCCGCGCTGTGGTCTGAAAGAACGCACCGCACCCTTGTGAGCCCGTCCGAAAGGTACGAACGGTTTCGGTGTGCCAGACCCAGCTACCTGTAGCCCACCACCAAAACCTTCCGGTACGACGCGCTTTACCGGTTGTCCAATCAGCCGCTCGATGGCTCTCATTGACAACTCGTCGACCGGCGTGACGATCGTGATTGCTTTGCCTTGCTTACCCGCTCTGCCCGTTCGACCCACTCTGTGTACGTAGTCTTCAGGAACAGCAGGCACGTCATAATTGATCACGTGTGAGACGGCATCAACATCTAATCCACGCGCCGCGATGTCTGTGGCTACCAGCACGCGGGTATGGCCCTCGCGAAATTCCCGCAAAGCTGCTTCGCGTTGTGGCTGAGTTCGGTCGGCGTGAATACGATTCACCCGGTGATTGCGTGCTTTGAGAATGTGTGACAGCCGCTCCGAGCCGCGTCGAGTGCGCGTAAACACCAGCACCTTCTCCAGCCATTCTTTTTCGTGCCCTCGCTCGAGTAAATCAAGCAAGAGCGCGGTCTTATTTTCCAGCGAAACTGAATAGGCAGTTTGCTCGACCATCCGCGCCGCCTGGCCGCGCGGGTTTACTTCGACCAGCTTCGGTTCTTTCATCGTTGAGCGAGCCAGACTCTCGATCGTTGAAGACATCGTGGCCGAGAACAAAAGCGTCTGTCGCTTCACCGGCAGCATCGCAAGGATTCGTTTGATGGCCGGCAGAAAACCCATATCCAGCATGCGATCGGCCTCATCCAGCACGAGAACTTCGAGACTGGAAAGATCGATTGCCTCACGTTCTGTAAGGTCCAGCAGACGGCCAGGCGTAGCAATGACAATTGTTGCCCGGCGACGCAAATCAGCAATTTGCGTTTTGATATTGGCGCCACCGATCACGAGAACGCTGGCGTTAGCTTTCAGATGATTGAGCTCGCTGTAGTTCTTTTGGATCTGGAGCGCCAGTTCGCGCGTGGGCGCCAGCACGAGGACACGAACGCCCGGGCGCTTTTTGGCGCTCAGGTTCTGAATGATTGGCAGGAGAAACGCGGCCGTTTTACCGGTTCCGGTTTCAGCACAGCCAATTACGTCTTTACCGCTCAGAATGAGCGGGATGGCTTTGATTTGTATCGGGGTAGGATTTAAGTATCCGAGGGATTCGCAGACGCGCAGTTGTGCGTCGGCCAATCCTAACTGAGAAAAATTCATTAGCTTCCTTTGTGTACGGTGACGGCTCATAGCTTGAGCTCGTCGCCAAAATTAAAAAACGGCGGATGATTACCAGCGCGGCTCAGAACGACGTCCCTGATTACCGCCTCCGCGATTAAAGCCGCCGCCACCGCCGCGATTGCCGCCACCATAGCCGCCACCACCGCGATTGCCGCCGCCAAAGCCGCGTCCACCACCACCGCCACGATTTTCGCGTGGCCGCGCTTCATTGACTTTCAGGGCCCGACCCGCGATTTCCTTGCCATTGAACTGTTCAATCGCTGCGGCTGCTTCTTCGTCCGTCGACATTTCGACAAACGCGAACCCCTTCGAACGTCCAGTGTCGCGATCTTCAATCACGCTGGCTGATTCAACCGTGCCGGCCTGGGCAAACAGCTCCTGCAGATCCTGGCTGGTCGTTTGGAACGCGAGGTTTCCAACATAAAGTTTTTTCGACATAGAGATATACCTTTCCTCTTGCTTAGGAATGAAAAGAAGCTGCGAATCGGATTTGGCTTCGGCGAACGGTAGCGTTCGAAGGGATCACGTTCGGATGCTCTCAATAGAAGAGCGGCTTCGATGTGTGTGAAACAAGCCTGCTCTCGAATCATCCAAAACGTCCGCCGCTGCTTGTTTTGTGCGCGGAGCGCATCACCGTCGATGCGCGAGAGAAGGGTTAACGAGGCTTATAATGCCTTATGAGAGCGCAAGTTGCAAGGCATGAGGGCCGGATCGACAATAATTGAGCCGGAGTGTTAGCATGCCAGCCCGCCTCGGGAAGCTCAAATTTCACACCAGTGAAGAGGAGTTGTTAAGACGTGTCAGAGCAAGCACCCTCTAATTTTATTAGAGACATCATCATCGAAGACATCAGGAGCGGCAAATATGAAGGGCGGGTACAGACCCGGTTTCCGCCCGAGCCGAACGGCTACCTGCACATCGGCCATGCCAAAGCGATCTGTCTCGATTTCGGCTTGGCCGCGGAGTTTGGCGGCAAATGTAATTTGCGCTTCGACGATACCAATCCCTCGAAAGAAGAAACCGAGTACGTCGACGCCATCATGGAGGACGTGCGCTGGCTGGGCTTTCAGTGGGATGGTCTTTACTACGCCTCGGATTACTTTCAACAGCTATACGAATGGGCGATCCAGTTGATTACGGCCGGAAAAGCTTACGTCTGCGATCTCAGCGCTGATGAGATTCGCGAGTATCGCGGCACGTTAACCGAGCCGGGCAGGGAAAGCCCGTATCGCAATCGTTCTGTCGACGAAAACCTCGATCTGTTTGAGCGCATGAAAAAGGGAGATTTTCCGGACGGCTCGCGAACGCTGCGGGCGAAGATCGACATGAGCTCTCCGAATCTCAATTTGCGCGACCCGGTCATGTATCGCATTCTGCACCTGGATCACCATCGGACGGGAAATCAGTGGTGTATTTACCCGATGTACGATTACGCGCACGGGCAGTCCGATTCCATCGAACGCGTGACGCACTCGATGTGCACGCTGGAGTTTGACAACAATCGTCCTTTATACAATTGGTTCATCGAACAGCTCGGCATATTCCCTTCGCGGCAATACGAGTTTGACCGGCTGGCTCTCACTCACACTCTGCTTAGCAAACGCAAGCTGCTGAAGTTAGTTGAAGAAGGACACGTCGAAGGTTGGGACGATCCGCGAATGCCGACGCTCTCCGGCATGCGCCGCCGCGGTTACACGCCTACAGCCATCCGCAACTTCATCGCGAGTGTTGGTGTTTCAAAGACTAACGGCATTACTCAGTTGCAGCAGCTCGAATACTTTCTGCGGCAAGACCTGAATCAGATTGTGCCGCGCGTGATGTGCGTGCAGAAGCCATTGCGCGTCGTCATCGAAAACTATCCCGATGACCTGGTCGAAGAAATGGACGCGATCAACAACCCCGAAGAACCTGCCGCGGGAACCAGGAAGATTCCGTTTTCCAAGACGCTCTATATTGAAGAAGAGGATTTTCGTGAAGACCCGCCGAAGCAGTTTTACCGGCTCGCTCCCGGCCGCGAGGTGCGCCTCCGTTATGCTTACTTAATCACCTGCAAAGAAGTCGTCAAAGATAGTAACGGCAGGATTGTAGAACTCCGTTGCACTTACGATCCGGCGACGCGCGGCGGTAACACGCCTGATGGTCGCAAGGTCAAGTCGACGCTTCACTGGGTCTCGGCGGAGCACGCCTTACCGGCAGAGGTCCGTCTTTACGACAATCTTTTTGTTAAAGAGGATCCGAACGAGGTCGAAGAGGGACACGACTTTACCGAGAATCTGAACCCGGACTCGTTGCAGGTACTGCGCGATTGCAAAGTAGAACCGAGTTTGCGAGATGCAGAGCCTGGAACTAAGTATCAGTTTGAGCGACTGGGATATTACTGCGTCGACCGCGACTCGGGAGATCAGTTGGTATTCAATCGGACGATTGGTCTACGCGATACGTGGGCGAAGATTGAAAAGCGCGCCACAGTCGGTAAGTGACCTCCAGAGCCAACCGAAAGGAATATGGCTGAAAACGCTCGCGTACTTGCTCACGGGCGAAACGAAAATTGCTGTGAGTCAAACGAGGGCACCACTCCCCCATACGCGTTGTCGCGTAGTGATGCCCCCGCCGCCTCGTACTAACTACCCAGAGCGGTACGAGGCTAACCGATTACCTCACGGTGCGACTTTCGTCGCGTGCTCGCTCCAGCCGCTTTGCCCGCCCGCGCCGACGGCCGCTACCCGAAACCAGTAGCGCGTGCCGCTCTTCAAGCCATGGATAGCTTTGCTTCCGGAAGTCGCGATTCCCATGTGCGTCCAACTCGCCGCCTCTGCCGGATTCGTACTCGATTCGATCGCGTAGCTCTTGGCGTTGAGAACCGGTTTCCAAAAGAGCTCAATAACTCCTTCATGTTCACCGGCGGTTGCGCTAAGCGCTTGTGGCACGAGCGGAATGCTGGGAGCTGAGGGAGCCGCTCTCGTATCCATGCCCGCACTCGTAATCACCGTGTCATCCTTGCCGGCGATACTTTCCACATAACCGGCAAGTTGAGTCAGCGCCTGGTCCAGTTTCATCTCAACGTTGTCCTGCGTGCTGACGTGACCGGCCATTTCCGATTTCGTGAGTTGGACTTGCTCAAACGCCTTCTGCAGGTCATCGACGAAGCCCGTCACATCCGTTAACGGTGGGTGCGGAGCAGGAAAGTTCGCATTGTTGGTCATCGAGTTCACGATGTGCCGACCCTTGGCAATCTTTTCGGTAATTGACAGATTTCTCAGGTTTAGTTTGATTCGAGCCATCTGGTTCTCCTTTCATTTGCACTTTGCGCAAAACGTGAAATGGTTTGATCTCCGCAGGTAGCTACTTGAATCTGCGGGGTCTTTGCTGGAACTGTTGCCGCTCGCGACTGCACTCTTACTCAACTATTCATCGAGCCGGAGCAGTTGTGTCTGCAGCCTTGCAGGTCGCTGCTTGTCGCCGAGGGAAAGTAATTTGATCTGACTGCATCGCATCTAACGCCGGCGAAACGCCTTAACAAACCTTCGCCGCTTCGAGTCACGATCGCATCGATTCAAATTACTAGTCGCGTCGGTGCAGAAGGTTTAGCGACAGTTCTTGTTGCGGCGTTTAGCTCTGCAGTGATCGCAAAACTCGCCCGATTTAGGTTTTTCTTTAGTGGATCTGCGGCGATAGGTTGTAGTCATAGTGTTTGCGCTCCTTTGGGAAGGGCTGCTGCGTTAACGGCAGAGCCGTGGTTACAAACACGTTGGAATGATGGAGGTACAACCAACGAGAAAGCCGCGCTGGGCCGCGGTTAGGTTTAAGTAGAACGCACTTTAGATCAAAACGCGAACTACTACCAGAAGTCGTAGTTTTATTTTGCAAAAATTTTTTAGAAACGCGTTATGACGGATTCGTTGCAAAAGGAGCAGCAGCCGGTGAGGCAACCCGGCTGCTCAAGTCGGATCATGAGAAAGCAAGATCCGTTTAGATGTCAGAACTCTCGGCGAGAACTTTGATCGCATCGGTGATGCTTTCGCCTGCTTCTACGCGGCGCACGAGTTCGGGTAACCAGGGATCGTTGATTTCCATGCCGTAACGGATCCAAGCTCGGCTTTCGGCATCGATCGACTTGTCGTTTACCAATGACTCCGCGCGTCGTAGGACGTCAGTGTTGAGAGTTTCGTGATGGTTTGGAGTTGTAGTTGGAGTTGAGTTGGTTGTGTGAGGTGTTTCGTCGCGCTCTAAGGCGCTGTTATCATTAAGCACGATCTTCATCCTTTCCATAAAAGGTTGATGGTCATGGGTCGGCGTTGTGTGTCACCACAAGGTCGGCCCGCTTCATTTGTAGAGGGGTACAAGGACCATAGCACAAAAATGTTCGCTTGTGTGATTAAAGTGACCCGATCTAAGCATGGTTGATCACGTTGTGGAACGCGTTACGAGTGTCGGTCTTAATAATCCGCATCAACGAGGCGACAATAGATGGCGATCATTCCTCAAGAAGAGACCGGAAGACTGATAGTTATACCTACTTGGATCTGCAAAGCCTGATTGCCTGGCGAAAGGCGGCGTCGAATTTCTCGCCCATTTCTTTAGTCTCGAAGGTGAACGCGACATTCAGCCCCTCCCATCGTTGCGGTTCTTTCCAGGCAGCCGAACGCAGAGTCAGTCCCACAATGGTGCGGCTGAACCAGCCGTTGTAACTAAACTCAGTCCGCCACGCTCCGAGTAAACTGATCTTCTTCGGATCGCTGGTGTAACGATGAGTGTGCTTCCCCTTGTTTGGACTCATTCGGTTAAGCTGCACCCAGACCTCGGCTACCACCTCAGAAGTAGAGTCTTCCAGCTTCGATTTACCGACTGTTCTGGCATCGTCGTTCCGCAACAGTAGATTGCACCCGGCGATGTTGGTGGCGCGAAAACCCCGAGTGAAAAGAAAAGTGTTCTTGGCGGGTTCACTATCGTCCCATGGCGGGCGGTAAGTGGAGTCGTCCCAACTATCTTTCAATACGATGCCGGCGTTTCGAAAACTTGTCTGGTCCAACCAGGTCAAAATCTCCGCCACGGTTGAGTCTGCCTTCAAATCACCGGGTAAGCGAGGCTTGTTCTGCGCCGACGCGCTGTAGCTCGAAGATAGGAGCAGAGAAACTATGCAGAACGCATGAAGTAAGCTTTGGGCCGTTTTCATCGTAGCGAAAGAGGAAAATAGAACTTAACGAAGAATACTCGCTCGCTTGTTCTGATTGTCCTCAAAATGCCGTGATGTTCCTCAAATATATACGCAAGTCTGATCCTCGATGGCCGTTCAGAAAATCGAGACTCTTTGCCGGAGGGTTTATGAGGATTGTTTTTCTGGCGACACTTGTTGCTCTTGTCGTGCCGACTATTGCCGGCGGCCAACAGCGTGGCAGTTCTTCAGCCTGTCTGACAGATGTGCCCAGCGGAGTTTTGCTGAACATCTGCGAGGACGAGCGCGGCATGGCGCCGATTCCGCAGCCGCGGCTCTATCTGCGTATATATAAGGACGGGCACGGCGAATACGAGCAGAACAAGACGTGGAACACTCTTACTAAACACGCCTTCAAGATCAACAAAGAAGACGTCCGCGAAATCGAACGGCTGGGCGCAACAGAAGGCGTGCAAAAAGCGCTGGACAGTTATCCCGCTTACAACCTCGGTATTGATTCATCAAAGGAGACAACCGTCGATATCTACGCTGAAACGAGTCGAAAAAGAATCATCCTGATAAATTTTTTCGCCGCCGACCGCGAGAATAAAAAGCACTATCCCGCGTCGCTGATCTCGTTGATGGAAAAGATCGAAGAAATATGGTTCGCCGCGAATGGAATAGTTGTCGCACCCCCGAGTATTACCTTTTGCACGTTGATGGCGGACCGTGAATATCTGCTCGGCAAGCGCGTGCAGATCTCGGCCGACATGGAATTGGAGAACGAGGAAGGTGCTTATCTACAAGATCCGGAGTGCGATCGGCCGGAGATGCGCCGCCTGCGAACAAGCGCACGTATCGGTTTCGGCTACGACGAGAAGAAGCTCGGAAAAGGGCCGGTCATCAGGGAAATAATGCAGCGGAAAAAATTCGAGACGTACGTTACGCGGGTTCGCGTAGGTGTTGAGGGCGTCCTGCGTGAAGAGACGGACCGAACGAAGCACAATTATCCGTACCTGTTCTTCATCGAACGTTTTTTAAGCGTCGATAAAATCGTGGTGCCGTATCAGGGCGAGCTGAAGGATGGCTGGATCTATTCAGACACCTTCGATCATGTAAAAGGCGCGGAGCTTAAACTCAGCTCGCCGTTGCAGCGCATCTTCCATCATGCGCAGCGAATCGAGTGGATGAATGCAGACAAGTTTCCGCAGTTGCAGCGGAGCGGGCGCAAGTACATAACCTTCCGAGTAGTAGCAACAGAGACGCAGCAGATGACGAGATGGCGTTGGAACGATGTTTATACTTGCGAGATCATCAAGATAATTGAGAACTGAATGGTGGAATCTGCTGATTTTACCTTGACTGGAAGCCGCCCACGGATACAATGCTCCACCAACTTGACTCCCTTGGACAGCCCAAGTCGGAAAAAGTAAATACTTTACTCACTTTTTCCTGGTCGCAGACGCAACAACTCACTGAGATCGCGAAATGGCTACACGAAAAAGAAACGGCCGCAAGGACGAGGTTGATAACTCGCCGCAGATTGACGAAGGCCCAACTGGTCCGACTGGCCCGACTGGTCCGACGGGGCCGACTGGACCGACGGGGCCTACCGGCCCGGTAGAAACAGGCGCTACCGGTCCGACCGGCGCGACAGGAGAGACTGGTCCGACGGGGCCGACTGGACCAACGGGGTTAATTGGATCGATAGGTCCCACGGGTCCAACTGGTGCGACGGGAACTGAAGGAGCAACTGGCCCGACAGGGTATCCAGGCCCCACCTGGAACTATCTCGCACTCAGCCAAATCATCGGTCCCACAGGACCAACGGGTCCAACCGGAGCGACCGGCGCCACAGGCGAAACCGGAGCAACCGGAGAAGCAGGACCAACGGGAGCAACCGGAGCGACTGGAGAAACCGGAGCAACTGGAGGCACGGGACCGACGGGAGATACAGGGCCAACCGGCGGAACCGGACCAACCGGAGCAACCGGAGACACCGGAGCAACCGGCGGAACAGGGCCAACCGGCGGAACCGGACCAACCGGAGCAACCGGAGACACCGGAGCAACTGGAGGAACAGGGCCAACCGGCGGAACAGGGCCAACCGGCGGAACAGGGCCAACCGGAGCAACCGGAGACACCGGCGGAACCGGGTTGACCGGTCCGACTGGGATACGGGGTCCAACCGGCCCGCCCGGTCCAACCGGTCCAACCGGCGTAACTGGTGAGACCGGACCTCCTGGTCCTCTCACGTGGACGACGAATGTGCCGGATTTACTGGAGCAGATGACCTGGGCCATCAACGCCGGTGGTACGGTAAAACCGATCATCATGGAGTTTCTTTCAAATATCGGAAAGGCAATTAACGTCACACCCGCAGCTCCAGTTGCAACGATAGGTCCCGTTGGACCGACCGCTCCCGATTTGCTGCCGTTGATGCAACAAATAGCCTGGGCAGTCGGTGCACCACCACCCAAGCCTATCAATCTCGATCTATTTTTGGAGACGATTGCCTACTACCTCATTTTCACTGGAGCCAACCAAAGTGGCGGAAACTTCCGCAAACCGACAGGTCCGCCCATGCCGTCCTCGTTGGAGTCTTTGGTGGGCCTGGACGAAATCCCGCGTCTGATGCAGGTGGCATTTTGGTTGATTAATGAAGGAGGGAGAGGAAATCAAAAAGCCTGGGGCTTTCTGCAATCGTTGGGCGTTCGCCTCAACAAAACAATCGTCACCATCGCACCGGGACCCTACCGCTTTCCCAAAGGCACTTAATCGGGCTACCCAGAGCCCGATTGATTGCCGGTGATCTCACACGTATGTCGCAGTCCAAGCAGACAGTCTGCCTCAACATGATCGTGCGGAATGAATCCCGCATCATCGAACGGTGTCTGAACTCCGTCAGGAGTCTTATCGATCACTGGGTGATTGTAGACACCGGATCCACTGATGGCACTCAGGCAATCATCCGCGAGTGCCTCCGCGATCTACCGGGAGAACTGACCGAACGACCCTGGGTCGACTTCGCTCACAACCGCTCAGAAGCACTCGAACTCGCCCGCGGAAAATCTGATTACATTCTGGTGATGGATGCCGACGAAGTGCTGGTCAAGAGTGATGACTACGCACGACCTCCGCTAACCGAGGACGCGTATTACATCAGAATCCACTTCGGACCGATCGTGTTCTGGCGAGTTCACTTGTTTCGAACCGAGGCCGGGTTGCGGTATGAAAGTCCAATCCATGAGTACTTGGTACTTCGCGAAAATGCTACCTACGCTCGGCTGGACGGTGTCTGGCTTGATAGTCTCCGTGATGGTTGGCGGGCGTCGCAGCCCGATGTCTGGCGGCGTGATATCGAGGTCCTGTTAAAGTCCCATCAAGAAGATCCGAATAACCCGCGCACGACTTTTTATCTCGCGCAGAGCTATGCCTCGAACGAAGAACCCGCGTTAGCGCTCGAGTATTATCAGCGGTATGTGGCAGTCAGCAAGTGGCCTGAGGAACGCTGGTATGCGTTGCTGAGGATCGCCGATCTCAAGCAACAACTGCAAAGAGAGTGGCCCGAAGTGCTCGCGGCGTATCTCGAGGCTTATCAGTTTCGGCCGCATCGGGCCGAGCCGCTTTATCGGATTGCCCTCTACTATCGCTTTCAAGGCGCCTTTCACCTGGCATACCTGTTTCTGCAACAGGCGGCGGCGATTCCTTATCCCGAGAACGATTACCTGTTCGTCGAAGAGCAACTTCATCGCTATCTGATCAAGATGGCGCTGGCGACGTGTTGTTATCACGTCGGCCAGTATGAAGCAGGTCTTCGTTACTGTGACGAGTTGCTGGGAGATCCGCGGTCGATGCCCTGGAACACTTACGAGCAGCTCTTTCTCAACCGGCAGCAGTGTGCCGCGAAACTGGCGGAGATCCATTCGACGTCGGGCAACCAGTGGCCGAAAGTGAAAGTTTTTGTCGCGTTTCGCAATTTGGGGCCGCACCTCGATAGCAGTATCGAGCGATTGTTGGGCCAGACCGGTGTTCCTTTTGAAATCGTGTTTCTGGATCTCGGTTCGGTGCCGGGATCTCAGCAACAGATTCCAACGGAAGACCCGCGCGTCAGGCTCGTGCACTGTCCGGATGGAGAAAACATCTGGTCGTTGGTTGCCGGACATTGCGATGAAAATGACATCGTACTGCTGCTCAACGGCAGCGACTGGTTGATCTCGGAAGACGCACTGGCCAAGTTGCAAAGATACTTTCTCGATCCCGGTTGTCTCGTAATGTACGGGCAGTTCCAGTACGCCGACGGCGCTCCCGGTCTGGCGCGCTCGTTTACTGACGTCGAAACAGAGCGCGTGCTGACTGATGATTGGCGTTGCACGTACCCGTTGGCCGTTCGCGGCAGCTTGTTACAGCAAGTGGTACGCGAAGAACCGATAGTGCCGATTTCCCCTGCGCCATTTGCTGATTCGTCCGGCGAGGGTTTTAGTGCTGAAGAACACGTGGCACTGGCGAGAAGACTTTTTGCGGCGGCCGGAAGTGCGGGAGTTCGTTTCAACGGAGTACCGATCTGCGTCTACGAATCTGAACCGTTGAGTCAAAACGGCTCTGCACCGGTGCAGTCGCGCGCACCTGCTATCTCGCAGCACGCGCTTCCCAAAATCAGCTGCCTGACCGTCACGTTGAATCGTCTGGTGTTATTGAAAGAAGCCATTCAGTGCTACTGCCAACAGACCTATCCGAACAAAGAACTGATCATTGTCACTGACGGCACTACGCGATACCGGCAAGCGATCGACGACTACGTACGTTGGCTTGGGAGAGACGATATTCGGCTGGTTTGTGTTGACGAAGCAGGACAGACTTTGGGCGCCTTGCGGAATGTTTCACTCGACGCTGTCACCGGAAATCTTGTCTGCCAGTGGGACGATGATGACCTGAATCATCCGCAGCGTCTGAAACGGCAGTTCGAACAACTGAGCGCAGCCAAAGCGAATGCCTGTTGCTTTACCGATCAGCTCCAGTTTTTCTTTCGTGACCGAATGCTCTACTGGTCTAACTGGCAAAACGGCGCTGAACCGGGAACTCAGCACATGATTCCCGGAACCTTGATGACTTATTTCAATCCTCGCTTTCGTTATCCGGAAACCACCGAGTTAGCCGCCATCGGGGCGGACAGCGCCATGCTCGACCAGGTTGCGGCGGCTGGAACCGTGACGCCATTTCAGGGCGCCGGTTTTCTCAACATCTATTCTTATCACGGCCGAAATGTTTTTTCGGAAGCGCATCATCGACGCATCGCGGTTTATGGCAGCCGGTCAGCGGATTTTGTTCGCGAACATGAGTCGATCTTGCGCGAGGCGCTGGGCCATTATCGTTTGCCCGAACCTTATTGTGTGGCCACGGGTGAGGGGCCGGTCATCGTTATTTAGAATTACGCTTTAGTGTTGAGGGATCAGGCGAATCGTTATGTGGCCAGAGCTCGAGCAAGGGGCGATCGCCAAAGCGCCACTGTCCTTGCCAACTGCCTTGTGGCGTCCGGCGCAGGAAGCAGTACCTTCTCTCTGACTGGGTAATTATCAGCACCACCTCGCCGTCTTTGTCCTCTTCTACTTGCCAGCCAAATCCGACACCGGCCCACGTAAGCGTAGCGTTGGCTTGAAAAAAGCAATCGCTTGATTCGTTTCCAGCCAGATGACTGCGGAACGCCTGGTTCGCAATTTTCTTGAATATGTCCTGCTCGGCCGGGGTGAATGACGACTCTTCGGCACGCGGCGTCCATTGAGCCTGTAATTCGCGCAGAAGCGCGAGGCACTGGTCTTCATAAATAAACCCGGGAACACGTATGTTCTTGTGGGTGATGGTCCATTTCGCATTGCAGCGATGTTGGAAAAGCCGTTGTCCTTCCGCATCGAACTGAATGAGGACGCGGTAATTGCTCAGGGCCACGGGTGGATGTGGAATCAGGCTGTATTCCTGCGCGAGTTTGCGCCAGGCCAGATGAAAAGTATCTTTGTCACCAAAGAACGCGGCGTAGTAGTAATCTGAATGTTCGTTGAGATGCAGCGTCAATTGCAGCGGCCGCCAGCAACGCCGTTTGTCGATAAGCAGTTGTCCTGTTTCGAATTCTCCTTCCTCTCGAAACGGCAAATCCAGTAACTCCCACGCGACGTTCGTGAGATTAGTTTGCGGTAATGGAACGTCGGGCCAGAAGAGTGCGCCCGTTTGTCGATAAAGGTCGGTATCAAACAGGAATTCAGGATTACGGACCACTAGATTATCCGCATCGATGTACAGCACTTCCGCGAAGCGGCTGTTCAGGATCGCATACGGCTTCAGTTCCCAACCATCCAGCCGCCGCACGGGAAATTCTCGCGCTACCGCGAACGCATCGCTAAAGACCACCTCGTACGGCCGCAGCAGGGCTTTCATCGTTTGGGTCATCTCGCGCGGTCCACGATGCCACAATTCGATCGGGAGAGTGCAGCCGAAATTCCGTAGCATACGCACGCATACCCAGAGGCTGGGAAAATAGAAGTTGCCGCCGCCACAGAGCACGATTCCCCGGCCGGCAAAACGATGCTCCGGAAATGCCGGCATCGATCGCAGCAGTTGGTCCAGCAGTTCGCGATAGTAATTTGCGGTTTTTGTACTTGTTTCCGGCATCCGGTATTTTGCGCCAGAAATTTCCTTGACTCACGATTGTCGAACGGATAGATTCACACGCCAACCCAGGGCGCTCGAAGCAAGTCACACTTAATACGAAGCTCAGTAAACCTCCCAACGTTTACTAAACTCGGGACTATTAACGTTCATCGTGATAACTCTCACCCGTGTCGATAATACACGTCTCTATCAGGGCGAGCACTCGTCTGAACCTGGTTTCCTTACTTACTACGTTAGCGAAGTCTCGACAGAAGAACTTCCTCCGCTGCTGACGATCGATAAGGCATGGTCCGATCCTGCTCTGCTTGGTTACTTTCTGGTCCTTAAAGACGAACCAGTCAATATTCAGAACTTCGCCACAGTCGTAGCAGAACATGGCTTCGGTGTTCCGCAACACGCCAGTTTTGCGTGGGTCCAATACGAAGAAGCCACCCTGCAATTGCGCGTGGTCCAGCAACTCGACCTCAAACCCGCGGAGACCGGCAAGAACGTCGTGATTACGACTCAAACAGTCTTTCGCTTCGGCAATTACGCGATTCAGTTCATGCAGGATGGATTGGTCCAGACCGTCGGTACGGGCGAAGCCGGCATTCAACAGTTCAGTTTCCAGTATCCAGTCGCGTATCCGCCTGATCGTCCGCCGGACCTGCCGCCGGATCTACCGCCGGCTGAGGGAACCGGCGTGAACATGCCGCTCGTTGGCCCGCAGCGATATGTGTTGCAGAGCCTGGCGCTGGTCGGCGACTTCTCTAACGATCCAGCTCAGGGAATGGGCGTGGGAATTCGTTATTTCTACCGGCCTGAGCTCAAGGTCCTGTCGCAGTTCTATCCCGTATTCGCGGTTCCGAGCGGCCGTCTCATCGAGTTCAGACTCAACTGGGATCCGCTCGCACCCTTGAATCCGCAAAGATCGTGGATGAAATTCACGGGTAACGCTTATCTGGTGACGATCACTGGAGAAGGGCAGGGAAAGATCGCAGTCGCGCCGGACGGCAACGTGCTGCCGTCGTGGCTGCGGACGATTTATGGCAAGCCTTTGTCGCTGCGGCCAGTATTGGCGGGCGATCATGCCGCGCGTCTGGTACTACAGCGTATGCCGGCTGAGAAACCGGGTGAGACAACGTTCTATCTGGTGCCGGACGGCGATTACGAATTGCTCGCCGCAGAAACAGAGAAGGACACAAACCCATTCGAGCCAGTGCATCTTCTTTGTGGACTCGGGGGAACCGAATCGATCGCCTTTGTTCCGGGTACCTCCGCGACGCCGCAGACCACGATTCGCTTTCATCCTTTCATGCCCGCATTTTCTCCCGGCTATCCGCTGACCGGTCCAACCAGCGGCTTCGCCGCGATTGGCGCCCCACTGCTCAATGACACCTGGACCACGGCCTGGGCCAGCGTTGCGCCTTCGGCCGCGATTACTAATGCGACGACGGTCTATTACGCACAGCCCGAACAAGCGGCGCTCTACGATGCGAAGAAGCCCGGTAACATCCTCGAGTTGCTGCAAACGCCGGTCGCGGTATTTGCACACAGCTCTCTCGAACACAGTTTTCCGCTGGCAATCTATGCCGGGCTGGCAGCGACTGACACGCCCGCGGGCTTCCCAGCCGGCGACGTGCGCAAGTTTGAGTTAGAGATTCTGAATCGTTTGCGCAAGGAAAAGATTTCGCAGTTTGGAATAATTCCGCCGCCGCCGATTCCGCCACCGCCGGACGTTACCGGGACCACGCCGCAGGGCCTGATAACAGAGATTGAGGGAATGAACTGGAAGTCGGTGCTATTGGCCCACGACGAGCAGCAAAACCGGCTGGAGTTTATCGACGTCGACAACGATCTGAGAGAAGCGCTACAGTCGAACCAGTTGTTCCTGGTCGCTTCTCTGGCCGGACCGCTCGGTAATTTTCGCAACCACATCACGATTGCCGGCTGGCCTTTCGACATCAATGTGGGTGAAGGCGGCCAGGGCAGTGATTACCGCAACGTGCTGATCTTCAAATTCGGCCGTGGAGCGATTAAAGACCTGGTAACGAATCCGCGCGCGTGGACCATGGCGGGTGTCTTCAACCAGGACCCGGAGCTGATGTCGCTGTTCCTCCAGAACTACATCCTCAATGCCGAGACCAGTGCGCAGGAAAACTATCGCTTCAAGAATTTTGTGAGTCTCGTTTCCAACCCGGCGTGGGAAGGAATACTGGCGCTGCAAGTCACCGTTGCGCCGAGCGGTTTTCCCGATGACCTGAAAGGTTTGCTGGCCGGTATCGATCTCACTCGTTTCGCCGCGCATCACTTCGGCATCGAGACCAGTTTCATACAGGCCAATGGGAAGTTAAAGCAGGACAGGAGCTCGCTGTTCGGACTGATTAGTTACATCGATCGTGATTACGTCGCGCAGCAGCACATTCAATCCTTCCACAGCGACGACCGGATAATCACCCACGTTTCACCACAAGTGGAAGCGCTCGATTCGTCGACCGAGTTTTACGACTTCAAAGTGCTGCAACTCGAGGTGGTTTTCCAAAACTCCGAACTGCTCGACTTCACCAGCAGGATTCAACTGACCACGACACGCTGGTTTGGCGAACCCGCCACGCTCCAGTCAGGCTATCCTCCCGATCCGATCGACAACCAGTCGATCAACTTGAACGGCAGTTATGAAGTGCACAACGGCCAGCGCACGTATTCGTTCTACACGGATCCGCTGCTGACTTATAAGTTCCTGATCAGCAGCCGGGTGCTGGATTACGTGCAGATAGTGAAAGCGCAGTTCGAAACGATCCGCAGCGATCCGCAGTCTGACGCGTCGGAAAAAATCTCTACGCGTTTCTCGTTTTGGGGCTACTTGAATTTCAAGGAGCAGCCCGCCTTCGACCTATTCTCGTTCGGCAGCCAACTCAATCCTGAGCTTTCGGAAAAACAGGGTCTCTATTTTTCGAACCTCGGCCTTGCCATGAATTTCACCCTCCTTGCCGGCGAAACAACCGACGAACGCAGGTTTGCCTTCGACGCCGGCAGGGCGAGTTATGACATGTCGCAAAGCCAGGTGCGGCTGAATAGTCTGTTCAATCGCTTTCCGATGAAAGTCACCTCGATCCTGCAAAACAATGGACGCGAGAGTCCGGCTGAGCTGGGTTATCTGTCGGTGCGGCCGCCGAAAGGTTTCAAGGCGCTGCGCTTGTCGAAAGAAGAATGGTATGCGCTCAACTGTGAGCTCAACCTCGGCAGCATGGGAGCACTGGCAGCGAAAGCGGGGTTCTCGGCCGCGTTGCTCTTGGCCTGGAGTCCGTCTGAAAGAGACGTTCGCGCTGAAGTGCAGATCAAACTGCCCGGCACCGGCGGCGGCAAGAAACTGCTGAGTCTCCAGGGGGTGCTGAAACTCAGCGTTCAGTATTTTGAGTTCATCACGGAGCCGTTACAGCAAACACAGGACATCCAGTATCAGTTGTTCTTCCGAAACGCAGGCTTGAGTCTGGTCGGGATGAAACTACCGACTTCGGGAACGATCCACGTAATGCTGGCGGGCGATCCCGTGCGAGTACTCGATCCCGGCAGCTTGTCGTGGTTCGCCGCTTATTACGCAAAGGATAAGCAGACGTCCGGTAATCTCATGATCGAAGATTAGAGGAGTAACTGCGTTGGCGAAAATCACCCTGCTGCACTGGAACATTCGGAACTTCTCTCGTAACAAGCTCAACAACAAGAATGGCCCACCACTGATCAACTACATTGCGAGCGTTGTGGCAGAGTCGAAGGCAAACATGATTTCTCTGATCGAGCTAAAGCCCAGTGCCGCCGCCGAGATCATCGCTGAGTTGATTCCCGCGATCGATAAAGCCAACGAAGTATTGCCGCCGACGGAATGGCGAGCTGTCAAAATCGATAGCCGGCATAAAGAATCCTACGTCGTCCTTTATCAACTGGGAAACGACTTCGAGCCACTGAAGGGGGACGTTGGCGATGACCCCATCAATTATCTCACTCAGCAAAAGATCGTGGACGGCAAACCCGGCGGCACGGTGCCGTTTAATCGGTCCGGTGGCGTTGGTGATCCGAGTGCCAAGAGCGGAGGCCGCACACCTTACTACGTCGTGTTCCGGACCACGGATTCAGATCCGAAGCAAAACTTCAGTATCGTGGCTTGCCACATCATGATGGGCAAGTACACCGAGATAGGAGTGCGCAGCGCCGGGGAAATCGCCCAATCGCGCGTCATCCTCAATAAAGGCGTGAAGGTGGAAATGCAAGCTTCATTCACTGCGGGCGACTTCAACATCGACTTCAATCCCGCGTTTCCGGAGTCCTACAACAAGCTGCTCGATTTCGCCTACCAGGCAACAAACTTTAAGACGTCACTGAAGGTGCTGCCGCCGGACGGTCCTCAACTTTCGTACGGTTACCGCAGTAAGGCTTTCGACAACATCTTCCAATACCATAAGACTGGTCTAGCCAAACCAGACAACGGTTTTGTGTTCGACTTAATCAACGCCTCCGCGGAAGCGGGCTCAGGTCTATTCACCGAACAAGCGACACCATTCAAGCGAGAAGCTATTTCGCGTGGCCGGGGCAAGCTGATCAAGAAGATTCCCCCAGTCACTCTGGAGGATTCATGGCGCCTCGTGCTGTATGCCATCAGCGATCATTTGCCGGTTTATGTCAGCATGATCATCTGAAAGCAGTGTTATGGATCTGAACGAAGTCAAAACGATTCTGGAAGCACACACGCACGACGGCACGCTCACGCTGCCTCCGGAAGCATTGCTCTCAGCGCCGATTGCGGAGACTTTCCGCACTTACCTGCTCGGCAACGATTTGGTGATCCGGCAGGTCAGCATCGTGCAGGTCAGCGACCAGAACATCACGGCAGTAGGTCAGGGCACATCGTTTCCCTTTGCCAACTCGTACGTCACCGCTGCCTTCACGGTACCTGGCGGCGTTGCGGCCATGTTCATTGAGACCGATGGTTTCTACGACCAGACGAATGTCTGGAATTTCGGCCGGGCCTTCCCGGTCCTCGCGGACACCTTCTACAAAGACCTGCAATTCACCAGGGCCGAGTTCACTTTGCGCTCGTCAAACGCCGCGGTGAGCCAGCCACCCGGATTGTTCTTCAGCGGCACACTGGAACTGGCGGGGCCGTTGGCCGTACTGGGTAAGCTACTAAACGACTCCACGGAAGCCGACCTGTTTGGACCGATTCGCATCGACGGCGAAAAGACACCCGCCAAAGCTGTGCCGGTGATGGTCCTCGAAGATCCTGATCCGGGAAGCGAGTTCGGACTGGAGTTTTTCTTTCGGCTGGTTGTGGAAGCAACAGTCGTCGAAGACGAGCAGGGGAACCAGCTCGAGATAGTCGCTGTTCCCTTAATGCAGTTTGTCTCGCGGATCACGGTCGATGCTGAATCAGGTCCGAAGACAGTCGAGATCTCCACCCACTTCAGCACGGCGGTGGGCCTCCTCATATTCCAGGCGGACCTGCAGCAATTGCTGGTAGTCAGCCTGGCAGCACTCAATTCGCTGGCCCGCGGCGCAAATCTGGGAAATGTTTTGCCGCCGCAGTTGCCGTTGGTGAATCGGTTCACGTTGAACCAGTGGAGTATGTCGGTGGTTCCCGAGATACCGAAGATAACCAACATCTCGATGGGAGCCGCAATTGCCCAACCCTGGACCGTCATTCCCGGATTGTTCACGCTTGAAGCGATCGACTTCGCTTTTACGATGATTTACCGGGAAGGGAAGATTGAATCGACGGCTGCTCTGACCGGCGCGATCAAGCTGCTCGACGGTGACGCCCAATTCACACTTTTCGTCGACGCGCAGTACCCACGATACGTCATTATCGGCTCCCTCGAAGACCCGGAGATCGAAGAAGACGACGAGATTGATTTCGGAGAGACAGATGAGAGAGACGAGCTCCAAGCCGCAACTAACGAGATCGATCTGATTGCGCTGGTGCGCTGGATCCTCGGCCAGACGATTGCCGACAGCCTGCCGTGTAAAGAGCTCAAGGTCACGGCGCTGACCTTATTGATCGATCCGAACAATTCGACCTTTACTTTAGACACGGTCATCAAGGCAAGCTGCTCCTTCGATCTCGGGCTGGTCACCTTCACCCTGACCGAGATTCACTTCAATTTCAGTTACGTGGCCGCCAAGGCGACCGGGAATTTTGTGGCTGCTTTCTGGCTCCTACTCCCGGAAACGCGCGTCACCGCTGCAGAGCTGTTCACGGACGATCCACCCGACGGCGCGGTGCCGATGCAGGTGTCCGCCGCGTACAACGGCGCTGAAGACGGCTGGAGTTTCCGCGGCACTCTGGCAAATAAAGGACAGATCGATCTCCGCGCCATCGTCGAACGTTACCTGCCGGAGCCTTACTGGGCTTTTATTCCCGACGTAGTGATTACTCAACTCGAAGCGGGATTTGAAACGGGTACTTCCAGATCCTACGACTTCTCGATCGGCGCCGAATGGAACATCAGCCTGCTGAACACGAAGATCAGTGGTCTGGTCAAAGTCGCCTCCACTCGTGAAGGCGGCCGGCGCAAGGACCAAGGCGAGATTCGGGGAACCCTGCGCTTCGGCGGAAATGGTGATGAAGGCGGTCTGGTGTTAAAGGTCAAGGCCGTATTCGATGACCTGGGCCAGAACTATGAGTTCGACTTTCTCGGTGCGACCTTCAAGCTCAAGTCCACTGCCAAAGAGAAGATCCTGGTTTTCAAGCTCGGCAGTAAGTCGCTCGGCGAGATGATCGAAATATTGATTAACGCCGTGATTCCGGGCGCGGACATCAGCCTCACTTCGCCGTGGAGCGTGCTTAACAGCCTGTCGTTGGGCGATTTCGATTTTGTCGTGAAATTCGATGAAAATTCCTCGCCACAGACAGCCGGCCTCAAATATCCGAAGACGATAAACCTCGGCTTCGCTCGCCTCGACGAATTCGTGCTCGACTACGACGTCAAGACCGAGCAGGTGATGTTCAGGATCGTCAGAGGTCAATTTCTCGGCAAAGAAATCGGCGCGAAACCCGTGCAGTGGAATGTCGCTAAGCCGGAAACAACGCCGGCCGTACCAGGGCAGGGCACAGAGTTGTTTCGTCTCGATTTCCTCGGCCTGGGCCAGCACATGGGGGTCGTAAATAAGAAGACCCGCGCCTGGGCGCCCATTCCGCCAACAGTTTTCGGAGCGGTCGCCCAACTCGCCGAAGCCTTCAAGGACGACAAAGACAAAGAGCTCACGTTGGTTTTCAACGAAGCGTCCGATTGGCTGATCGGCACGAGGTTCATGGTCATTCAGGCAGTGGACATCGGGATAGTGTTCTACGATCCCGAGTTATTCGGTGTAGTGGTTAGCGTGACCGGCAGCAAAGCGAAAGAAAAACTGCCGGTCTTTGAAGGACTCGTCTTCGAGGTCCTATACAAGAAGATCAATGACACGATCGGAATGTGGCAGATCAATCTGACCCTTCCGGTTTACATTCGCCGGCTTGAATTCGGCGCCGTGTCCGTGACCCTGCCGAGCCTGAAATTGCAGATATACACGAACGGCGATTTCCTGATCGATCTCGGGTTCCCCACCAACGGCGACTTCTCTCGCTCGTTCGCACTCCAGGCGTTTCCTTTCGTCGGCGCAGGCGGCGTCTACTTTGGCAAGCTCAGCAACGCCACCAGCAACGCAGTGCCGCAGACCTCCGCTGGAAGTTTCAGTCCGATCATCGCCTTCGGCCTGGGACTGCGCATCGGTTTAGGTAAGGACCTGAAGTACGGGCCGCTCAAGGCCGGTATGAGCGTGACGATCGAAGGGGTGTTGGAAGGCGTCTTCGCCTGGTACAACCCATACCCGACAGCGCTCAGCGCCGGTTCGCCCGGCGAGCAGCAGTTGCTTCCTGCCGCCTCGCGCAAGATCTCGCGACACTTACGTCAACGCATTTCATCCGCCGGCGGCGATGATGTCTATTACATGATCCAGGCGCGAGTGGCCCTGGTCGGCAAGATTTACGGCAAGGTCGATCTGAAGATCATCGAGGCCACGCTTGATATTGAGATACGGGTCAGTCTCCGGCTGGTGCTCCAGGCCTATCGCGCGATCGACATTTTCTTCGAAGCGACGATCTCGCTGACGCTGCGCGTCAGGATCAACCTCGGCCTGTTCAAAGTCACCATCAACCTTTCGTACAACTTGCGGATGAGCTTTGGCTTCACCATCGGCAGCAATTCGACGCCACCGTGGGGACCGCCTGTTTTCCTGCGGCAATCGTCCTTCATGCGGCAGCTCGATGCCGCCGCTGACGAGGAATGCCCGGTGATTCCGGTCATGAAATGGCAACCGATCCGGGTCGACAAGCCCGTTTTCGTACCGCTGTTGTTTGTGCCGCAGTTTACGGCGGGTACTGCTGGACCGTTAGGCGCGGGCAGTCCGCGCAAGCCATACATCGTGGCGATGACGTATGTCTCCAGCACACAGGTGGCGGGCGCGCTGTCGCCGTTTGATGACATCGCGCAGAGCGTCTTGTTGTGGACGTTGAACGCCTACCTGAACAGCGACAAGGACGACACTCCGCTGGACCAGTTGTTGTCGCAGACGATTTCGATCGATCAGTTGAACGAGATCTATTGCTATCTGACGCAGCCCGAGGTGGTGGAACCGTTCACTGAAGCCGAGGTGCTCGACTTCCTCAGAAACTACTTCACCTTTCACGTCACCATTCCCAATGACACCAGCCAGGAGCAGGACGTCAGCATCTTTCCGATCTTGCCGCTGTTGAGTTTGACGACGTCAACCGGCATCGACGTTGACTTCTCGACACAGACGCCGGCCAGCGCGGAGTATCTTGCTTCGATCAAGGCGTACTTCGAACAGATGGCGGTCCGTTACAAAGGCCCGTCAGAAAAAGGAAGCGAGCAATCACTGGCACAGTCAACGGAAGACGGTGAAAAGTCGCTGGCATCTTTTGTCTTTCTTGATTTCTTCGCGATGCTGGCGCGCTCGACGGTTCAGGATGCGATCAGTTATTTGCAAGCAAAGGAAGCCCCGCTCGATCCCAACGAATCGCTCGCCAATTTCGTCCAGCGCCGCACTGACCTCGCCATCGACGTCGCGAGTCTGGCGTTGGCCAATGCGACGCGGCCGCTGCGCGCGGGCGTAGAACTGCGCGTCCCCGGAGTGGTCTACACCGTCAAACGCGGCGACACCCTGCAATCAATCGCCGCGAGATTCGATCACGATATCCTCGAGCTGCGTGAAGCCAATCCTTTATTAAATGGCCGGCTAACACCGGCAGCAGAGCTTCGCCTGCCGCCGATCGTTTTCACCACATCAACGACGAAACCGGAAAGCCTGTTGGATATCAGTCGTGTCTATGGTGTTTCGCTTGCCGAAATAGCTCGTGCGAACCAGGACGTGGCCGAACTGTTCGCGGCCGGCGAGCCTCTGCTGGCGCCGTTTGCGCAACAGGAAAAGATTGGCCATTTGGTGTTCGAGTTACAGCACAATGGTTCGTTCAATCAACTATCGGGACTGGCCGCCCGCGTGTTGTTGCAGGGATTGCGGCCGCCCGCTCCCGCTGACAGTCCGCAAGCGGGAACTACCGCGCCACTTTATGAACTGACCGGCCAGCAGTTTGACGCTTCAGGATTAGCCGACGGCGACACCATCACGCTCACCGCGCCTGAGGCAGACAGGAGTTGGTTCAGGCTGGGACTCGGTGTAGACAACAGCCTTACCTATCCAATCACGGCGCGGACCGCCGAGATGTTGGCCAGCTTGCAGAGCGCTGCGTTTGGTCCAGTAGCAAAATTCGAGCGGGTTAAGTTGCTACGCATCGAGCCTCGGCGTTTCACGCTGGCCACCAGCACTGTCTGGCACACGCCCGACACCCAGGCAACCGCTAACCTCGGTATGCAGCTCTCCGCCGGCACAGTTGAACCGCGACTGTGGCAATTCCCGAGCGAGTTGATGGAAATCATTACCGGACCGCAGGCGCTGCAACCGAAGGTCGAGCTTTGGAAGCAGCGGCAGGAAGGTCCGGGACAGGAGTATCCGAGAGAGCCGGTGGTTCGTTATCTGTGGTCCACCAAGATCGAAATTCAGGTGCGGCGGACGGCGTCGGGCGACAATGTTTTTCTACCCTGCACGTATGAGATGACGGGCATCGACGCCGGCGCCAGCCAGATCCTGGAAAACCTTCTCGTCTCGTACGCGAGTAAAGACGTTCCGAACATTTACCAGCTCCAGATCCTTTATCCGCCGAATCCAGTGGTGCCGGGACAGGACCATCCTCCGGTCGGATTGAAATCGGATGCCGACCCGACCTTCTTCTTACTGCAAACAAATCTGTCGACTGCGTCACAGCCGCCGCAACTGACGGCCATGATGACCACCCGCCTCAGCGTGGCTTCGTCAAAGCAGGCTCCCTTGGGCCAACTCGATATCGAGTTTCTTAAATTGTTGTGGGAATCGTCGGTCGTAAACAGCGGCGGTTACGTGCTGTATTACCAGGCAGAAGCGGGAAACGGATTGCCCAATTACCTGTTCAGTCAGGACGGCATTGCCACGCTGACGCTATTGATCACCTATTCGATGGCCGGCAACGTGCTTCACAATTACCTGAACTCCGTCGTCATTTACGAGGCGATCGATATCGAGAACGAGGTGCTGTACGCGTCGCCGGTGCCGCAGACTGTCTCGAACTTTAACCTGGCGCCTGACCAAAGCCTCGCTGACGTCGCCGCGCGTTATCGGGTGACTGTTTCCCAACTGGCTACTCAGTACAACAACGCCCACGCGAGACTTGCTCCCGGCAGGCAGCTACGAATTCCTCCGGTAACGTATCGTGTCGGCGCGGGCGATCGACTGGAAACGATTGCCGCGCGCGCCAACGTCACGCCACAGTCGATAGTCGCATTGAACGCGAGCACGAATACGGCGGATCTCTCCGCGGTCCGCTTCCTGCGAATTCCCGAAACCATCTGGCGCGTCGCAGCCGGTGATTCTTTGGCGTCATTGGCCGAACGCTTTTCCACGACGGTCGTGACGTTGGCGCACGCGAACAAGAACGTTCCCGGTCTGGTCGAGGAAAATCTCCAGTTCGACGATCGCTTGGAAGTAATGATCCCGACGATTCCGCCCGGCAACGTGGCGTTTTCGTTAAGGCGTTCGGACGCGGCGAGAGGCAGCGCGGACGACGATCCGCAGGAACAGTTGGCGCAGTTGTACAACCTGCTCGCTTACCGCATCAAACCGGGCAACGGTTTTGAAGCAACAAACTCAGCCCTGCCGGTCAGTCCGATCACACCGAAGGAAACAGCCGATTGGGTCTTTCAATCGGTCGTGCCGGTCTTTCCGTTTGTCACTCCGGCGGCGGACGTCAGCGAGGTCGTGCCCGATCCGCGACAGGATCCTTACAACGGCGTGGGCAGTAATGTCGAGCTGAACTTCAACTGGCAGGACTTGTTTGGCAATTGGCTCGATTCGGACGTGCAGCATCAGAGCTGGCCTGACCAGCCCTTCGAGGTCGGTTACATCGACGAAATCATCGCGCTCGATGAGTGGCCGTCGGTTACTTCCGATTACGTCATCACGGGCAATCAACCGGGTATTCCCGAGCTGACGATAACGCTGCGATTCAACACAGACTTCTATCTGCCGGCCGGCGATCCGGAAGCAGGCAAAGAGTTGGCGCTGGCTGATATCGGCAAATTCGAGCTCATCTATTACCAGTTAACGCAGCCGGACGTGAACGTGACCGTCAGTTCGACGATGCAGCCAGTGGTTCCGGCCGCGGAGCCGCCGGTGCAGCTGATGGTCCAGTTCGTACTCGATATCATTAACTTCCTGACGACCGTTATCGAACTGCGACCTGACCCTCCCGAACGACTGGAAGCGGCAATCTCGCAGCCGGTCGCCGATGAAAACCCGCGCAATCTTTTTGCCCTCACGGTGCGCCTGGAAATCTCTCGCAGCCTGCATCTGGTCAAAGACGAATTCAAGGACATTCCTTCGGTGTACATGGTAAGCAGTCCGGTTCCCGCCAATGCGGGAAACAACAATGCGGCGGCCTTGACCGCTGAGCCCGTCGCGCCTTTATCGCTCCAGGAATTTGCCGAGCGATTGGAGACGGCTTTCCCGGACTTGAAGGTGCTGGTTGCGGCTCCCAAGAAAGGACTGAGCCAAACTGACGAAGAGATTTGGCTCGCGCGTTTCGCCGCGACCGATACCGGCATAGCCTTCAGCATCGAGGGTGATAAGCCGTCATTCTTTGCGGCGCCGCCGCTCGCGCGCAATCTGCTGTCGCGGCCTAACGTGTTTGTGTACCCGTACCAATCCGGCAAATTCATCGGCGATCAGGTACCGATCAAGACTTCGCAGAACAGTGTCGACCTGGACCAGATGGGCCGCGATTTCCTGACGGCGATGGAAGAAGTGCTCGGCCCGCAGTTTGCCGCCGCCACCTGGAAACTGGAATACGATTGGGCCGCCAAGCCGCCGCCCGTTTTCGGCCAGCCCACCAATCCATACGAGACGATTCTCGCCGCCAAGAAATTGCTGGCCGACTCGATCAGTGCCAGGGTAGTGAACGTCTTCGAGACGGCCAGCCCGGATGCGGGCCTCGCGGATGCAGCGGAAACGTTCCGCCAGCAACTGCTCGTCAATCTCACCGCGGCTTTCACTGTCGACGTGCTAATGCAATATCCGGTCGAGGTCACCAATTCGCAATACGCCGCCACCGATCCTTTTGCGCCGCAGTTGTTCGGCAAGCCCGTGACGCAGAATCCGGATGACCCGGAAGCGGTGGAACAGAAAGACGCGTACTCATTCTCAACTGGAAAATTTTCCC
>Ga0081539_10001700_pt1 | contig 35488 bp, 32 predicted proteins | sample TabmetS4T2R2_FD_71023 | JGI IMG/M metagenome (GOLD analysis project Ga0081539, IMG submission 71023) | Tabebuia heterophylla rhizosphere microbial communities from the University of Puerto Rico - S4T2R2 | ecosystem: Host-associated > Plants > Roots > Rhizosphere ... | reverse complement strand
CCCGGCCGGCGGCGACGCCTGGATCTTCGTCACGATGTGGCTGGCCGGCGCCGCGGTGGCGGTGTTCGCCGCCGTACTGGCGCTGCGCGCGCGCCCGCCCTCTCCGTCCCCTACTCCGTGATCAAGCAATCGGGGGTCGATCAAGCAATCCGGGGTCGATCAAGCAATCCGGGGTCGATCAAGCAATCGGGGGTCACGGTCCATCACGGTGGGAAACTTTCGGGGCTATAGCCCCGAAAGTTTCCACGATCATGGCTGGAGCCGGCACGCCGTTCGGTCAGCCGTCTTGCTCCTCCACCAGGCGGGCCAGGCGTTTGGGGGCCACGAGCTGGTATGACGTGCGCACCCATTCGCGTACTTGCCCCCATCGCTCCTCGCTGGCGTCCTCGGGCAGCTCGACCGAGACCCAGCCGTGCCGGCCGAGGCCGTATCCGGTCGGGGTCGCTGCGGGATCGGTGGCGACGACCGCTTCGGCCTCGTCTGCCGGGAGCTTGACGGTGATGCCCGTCGCTTCCTGGTTGGTGAAGATGAAGTTCTTGCCGCGGACCCGGAACGTCGGTTCGCCCTCCCAGGCCTCGATGTCGACCCGCGTCGCCTCGGGGAGCTCGAGCGCGATCGCCTCCAGCCGCTGCATGTTGGTGTTGCCCGACACGCCTCCACCTTTCCGGTAAATCGATCGTTCTACCAGGCGGACCCTGCCACACTGGCGCAAGCCGTGAACCTGGCGGCGCCCATGGGAGTCCCGGACGGCGTCCCGCGCATGAGGTCCGCGGCAGGGCAATCAGGTTGCCACCAACCAGGGATTCGTAACCCCTTGAGGCGGCGCCCGCCCGCGTCCCGTCGTCTTCGGTTGACGGCGTGCGCAAGGCCCTGCGACCCGGCTCCGGCCGGTGTCCCGCCGCGCGCACGTGCTGCGCGGGCGGGCGTCGTCACCAACGGAACGCGGAACGGAACGCAAGACAGAGAAGGGAGGAGTGGTCATGGCCACGATCGTGCTGCGCGAGTCCGAGCGCGCGGTGGTGTGGGTGAACGGCGCTGCCGTTCAGGTGCTGGGCGTGGGCCGGCATCGGCTGCCGCTGCGCCGTCCCGGCCGCTCCGTCCGGGTCCAGCGGGTGGATCTCCGGCTGCACTGGCTGGTCATTCCGGGCCAGGAGCTGTCCGCCGCTGACATCCCCGGCGTGCGGGTGAGCGTTGCCGCGCAGTGGAGGGTCGCCGACCCGCTGGCCTTCCTGGATGTCGCAGCCGAGCCCATCGAGGGCCTGCGGCTGGCGCTGCAGCTGGCCGCGCGCGACCTGGTGGCATCCCGCGAGCTGGCGGTCCTGGTAGCCGAGCGTGCCGCGCTGGCCGCCGAGCTGCACGACCGGGTGGCCGCGGATGCGATCGAGCTCGGCATCGACGTCGTGCGCGCGGAGCTGCGCGACGTCAGCCCGCCCGGCGAAGTGCGGCGAGCCGCCCTCGCGGTCCACACCGCCCGCCAGGACGGCCTCGCTGCGCTGGAGCGGGCCCGCGGCGAGACGGCCGCCCTGCGCGCCCTGGCCAACGGCGCCCGCGTGCTTACCGAGCACCCGGCGCTGCTGCAGCTGCGGACGGCACAGACGGCGGCCTTCTCCGGTGGCACCGTCGTGCTGGGCGTACCGCAGACCGGCCCGCAGCCTGGCACAACGGCAAGCCAATAACATGATCGACAGCCGACCCCCGGTATTGCCGGGGGTCGGCATGTCGATCGGGGCGACCGGCTAGCCTCTCGTCCTCGTGAATACAGCGGGGCTGGGGCAGGCGGGCACGAGCGGGGGACCGGGACACGCCAGCACGGCGGCCGCTTCGCACATCCCGCCGGCCTTCCCCGGGCGAGCAGCGTGGGGCACCGCCGCCAAGCTGCGGGCCTGGCAGCAGGAGGCGCTCGACGCTTACTTGACCGACCAGCCCCGGGACTTCCTCGCAGTCGCAACGCCCGGCGCGGGGAAGACGACGTTCGCGCTGCGGGTGGCGGCGGAACTGCTGGAGCACCGCGTGGTGCACCGCGTCACGGTGGTCTGTCCGACCGAGCACCTGAAGCGGCAGTGGGCGGACGCCGCGCTGCGCGCCGGAATCCGGATCGACCCGACGTTCCGCAACGCCCACGGCTCGCACGGCCGCGCCTTCGAGGGCGTGGCGGTCACCTACGCCCAGGTCGCCAGCCGGCCCGCGCTGCACCGGGCGCGCACGGAGGCCGCGCGCACACTGGTGATTCTCGACGAGATCCACCACGCCGGAGACGCGCTGTCCTGGGGTGATGCCGTCCGCGAGGCCTTCGAGTCGGCGACCCGGCGGCTCGCGCTGACCGGGACACCGTTCCGCTCCGACACCAGCCCCATCCCGTTCGTGGAGTACGAACCAGACCACGACGGCGTTCGCCGCTCCCGGGCCGACCACACGTACGGCTACGGGCATGCGCTGCGCGACGGCGTCGTCCGCCCGGTGATGTTCCTGGCCTACTCCGGGCAAATGCGGTGGCGGACAACCGCGGGTGACGAGATCTCCGCCCGGCTCGGGACGCCGATGACGAAGGACGCCGTCGCGCAGGCCTGGCGGACGGCGCTCAACGCCCAAGGGGAATGGATCCCCGCCGTGCTCGCCGCCGCCGACAAGCGGCTCACCGAGGTGCGCCGCGGAATGCCGGACGCCGGCGGCATGGTCATCGCGACGGATCAGGAGACCGCGCGGGCGTACGCCGCCATCCTGCACCGAGTGACCGGCGAATCCGCCGTCGTCGTCCTCTCCGACGATTCCGGTGCCTCCGAACGGATCGAGGCGTTCGCCGACGGACGGCAACGGTGGCTCGTCGCCGTCCGGATGGTCTCCGAGGGGGTGGACGTTCCCCGGCTCGCGGTCGGCGTGTACGCGACGTCGACGTCCACGCCATTGTTCTTCGCCCAGGCAGTCGGCCGCTTCGTGCGGGCCCGCAAGCGCGGCGAAACGGCGTCGGTGTTCCTGCCCAGCGTGCCGGTCCTGCTCAGTCTCGCCGCCGAACTAGAGGTGGAGCGCGACCACGCGCTGGACAAGCCCAAGCGGGACGAGGAGTGGTCGCCGGAGGAGGGGCTGCTGGACGAGGCGAACCGCGACGAGGGCGCCTCGGACGAGCTGGAAAGGGCGAAGTTCGAGGCGCTGGACTCGCAGGCGACCTTCGACCGCGTGCTCTTCGACAAGGAGGAGTTCGGCACGCAGGCGGAGGTCGGCAGCGAGGAGGAGCAGGACTTCCTCGGCATTCCCGGCCTGCTGGAGCCGGATCAGGTGGCGGTCCTGCTGCGCGAACGGCAGGCGGCCCAACAGAAGTCGGCCCAACAGAAATCGCGGCGGGCCGAACCGATGGCCGACGTCGTCGAGGTGGCCGGGCATCGCCAGATCACCGCGCTGCGCAAGGAGCTGCACAGTCTGGTGGGTGCGTGGGCGCGGCGCACCGGGCAGCCGCACGGCGTGGTGCACGCGGAGCTGCGCCGGGCCTGCGGCGGCCCAGAGGTACCGCAGGCGAGCGCGGAGCAACTCCAGCAGCGGATCGACGCCCTGCGCCGCTGGTTCGTCAGCCGCAAGAGGGCCTAGCGGACCACCTGGAGCGTGCGGAGGGTGGGATCGGCGGCGTAGGCGATGCGGACGCCGTCCGCATGCGCGGCATGCAGAGCCGCCACCGTCTCCGCCGTGATGAGTTCACCCGGGGCGAGCACCGGGATGCCGGGCGGGTAGGGCGCGACCAGTTCCGCGCTCACCCGGCCCACGGCGTCGTCGGCGCCGACCGCCTCGTGCGGGGCGAAGAACGCCTCGCGTGGTGGCAGAACCGTGACCGGGTCGACCGTCCACGCCGACGACGACGCCGCCGGGCGGGGCGTCCCGCGGCGGCGTTCCACGGATCCGATCAGGGCGTCCACGAGTCGGTTCACCGACGTGTCGTCATCGGACATGGTGACCAGCGCGACGATCGTGTCCCGGTCCGCCATCTCCACCGGGAGGCCTGCCGCGATCAGGTCGTCTTCCACCGCGTGCCCGTGCGCGCCCGTCCCGGCCAGCAGGACGACGAGCTTCGACGGGTCGACTGCGGCGCCGTCCACACGCTCCAGCACAGCGAGACCGGGAACGGCGGCCAGCCGGCGCCGAGCGTGCCCGACCAGGGTCAGCAGGCCGTCGCAGAGCGGCTCGCCGTGCTTGGCGAGCAGGGCGCGGGCGGCGTCGATGCTCGCCAGCATCGTGCCCGACGGGCTGGTCGTGTTCCCGGCCTCGAACGCGCGCTCCAGCCGGTCGACGTCGAGCAGCCCGCCGGCCCGCGTCGTGCGGGCCAGCACGATGGCCGACTGGGTGACCGAGGGAAGCGCCTTGTGCGCGCTGATCACCATGGCGTCGGCGCCAAGCGCCAGGGCGTGCGCCGGCAGGTCCGGGTGGAAGCCGAAGTGCGGCGCCCAAGCCGCGTCCACCACCAGCGGGACGCCGGCGGCGTGCGCGACGTCGGCGTGCCCCGCGACGTCGCCGATTGTCCCGACGTACGACGGTTCGCCGAGCAGGACGGCGCAGGCATCCGGGTGCTGTTTCAAGGCCGCCGCGACCGTCGCCACCGGCACCGCCGTCGGCAGCCCGGTGGCCGCGTCGACCTCGGGACGCACCCATACCGGCCGCAGCCCGGCCAGCACGAGCCCGATGAGCATCGAGCGGTGCAGCGTCCGGCTCACCACCACCTCCCGGCCGGGGGTGCCGACGGCGAGTGCGAGCGCCTGGTTGCCGTGCGTGGAGCCGCCGACGCTGAAGCGGCAGTAGTCGACGCCCCACAGGTCGGCCGCGCGGTGCTCGGCGATCGCCAGGACGTCGGTGGCCCGTTTGATCGGGGCCGGACCGCCGAACAGCGGGACGTCGCCGGCGAGAACTGCGCCGACAAGGTTGTGGCGCTGCTTGTGACCTGGAGTCGTGAACGGATGGAGCCGCCCGGCGGCGACGTCGGCGGTGTATCGCAACCAGCCCGCCAGCAGTGGCGCATCCTCCGCCAGCCCCAGCGGGTCGCTGTTGAATGGTTCGCTCGCCACGGGCGGCGCGGGGTGCTCCGGATTAGCAGGCGTTCGGACCCCATTTTCGGGGTCCGAACGCCTGCTAATCCGCGCCTTTGCCGCGGGGTCGGTGCGACCGCCTTCGTTCATGCCGCTGAGGGCGCGTGGCGTGCCACTATCACGCTCGCCGTCGCGGCGCCGACGTCGTCCGCAAGGGTGCCGAAAGCCCAGCCGCCCCCGCCCAGCCGCGAAGCGCAGAACGCCTCGGCGACAGGCGTGGGCGCGTGCCGCACGAGCAGCGACGCCTGCAGCGTCAGTGCCATCCGCTCGACGAGCCGCCGGGCACCACGTTCCAAGTCGCCCGCACCGTCGGCGAGCCGCGCCGGCAGTCCGGCGAGATCGTCGGCCAGGTCGGCGATGGCGGCATCCAGTCGCCGGTTTCCGCCCTGGCCCCGGCGGATCTCGGCGAGGAACGCCTCGACGGTCTGCGGGGAACGGTCCATGGCGCGCAGGGTATCGAGGACGTTGACGTTGCCCGACCCCTCCCACACAGAGTTCAGCGGCGCCTCCCGGTACAGCCGGGGCATGCCGGATTCCTCGACGTACCCGTTGCCGCCCAAGCATTCCAGCGCCTCCGCCGACAGCGCCGGGCCGCGCTTGCAGACCCAGTACTTGCCGACGGCGGTGCCGAGCCGCCGGAGCAGGACCTCGCCCTCCGGCGGCTCGCCGGACTCGCTGCGGTCGACCGCTCCCGCCAGCCGGATCGCGAGCGTGGTCGCCGCTTCGGACTCCAGCGCGAGATCGGCAAGGACGGCGGTCATCAGCGGCTGATCCACCAGCAGGCGATCGAATGCCCGCCGATGCCCGGCATGGTGGATCGCCTGTGCCACCGCCTGCCGCATCAGGCCCGCCGTCCCGAGCACGCAGTCGAGCCGGGTCAGGTTCACCATCCCGACGATGGTCGGGACGCCGCGGCCCTCCTCGCCGATCAGCCAGGCCTCCGCGCCGTCCAGTTCGATCTCCGACGACGCGTTCGACCGGTTGCCCACCTTGTCCTTCAGCCGCTGCAGCCGGACGGCATTGCGCCCGCCGTCGGGCAGGACCCGGGGGAGCAGGAGACAACTGAGCCCGGCGGGCGCCTGCGCCAGCACGAGAAATCCGTCGGACATCGGGGCCGAGCAGAACCACTTGTGTCCCGTCAGCCGGTAGCTCGCGCCCGGCCCGCTGGCGCCGGTCGGGACGGCACGGGTCGTGTTGGCCCGGACGTCGGATCCGCCCTGCTTCTCGGTCATCGCCATGCCGCAGAGCGCACCGGCCTTTCCGCCGACCGGGCGCAGAAGCGGGTCGTACTCGCGGGAGGACAGCACCGGCTCCCACACCTTCGCGAGATCCGGCTGCACCCGCAGCGCGGCAACCGCGGCGTACGTCATGCTCATCGGGCAGCAGACGCCCGCCTCCACCTGGGTCCACACCAGGTTCGCCGCGGCCCGGGCGACGTGCGCGCCCGGCCGGTCGTCCGCCCATGGCGCGGCGTGCAGGCCGTGCCGGACGGCCGCACGGAGCACGTCGTGCCAGGTAGGGTCGAACTCCACTTCGTCGATGCGATGCCCGTACCGGTCGTGGGTGCGCAGCACCGGCGGATGCGTGTTCGCGCGTTCGCCCCGGGCGATCCATTCCGGGTCTCCGGCGAGCCGCCCGAGCTCGCTCAGCTCGACGTCCGCCCACGCGGCGCCTTCACGCGCGACCGCTGCGCGCAGGACGGCGTCGGCGGCGTACACGTCGTAACCGGCGAGTGGCGGCGGCTGGTTGGTGACCTCGTGAGTCACGGCGTCTCGCCGTCCAGCAGCCGGGCCAGCCGGGCCGGTGCGATGTTGCCGCCGCTCAGCACGACGCCGACCCGCTGCCCGCGCCGTCGCTCCGCGTCGGCGAGCAGCCCGGCAAGGGCGACCGCGCCCGCACCCTCCGCCACATTGTGCGTGGTCCGGTACAGCAGCCGCGCCGCCTCGGCGATGGCGTTCTCGCCGACCTGCAGAACGTCGTGCGCGCCGGCTCGAATGATGTCCACCGCCTCTTCATCGGGCACCCGAGTGGCGACGCCGTCGGCGAACGTGTCCGCCGAATCGGTGGTGACCACCGTCCCGGCCGCGAACGACAGCGCGTAGGCCGGGGCGGCCGCGGCGACGACCCCGACGATCTCGGTGCGCAGGCCCAGCAGGTCCCGCACGGTGATCAGCCCGCAGCAGCCGGATCCCATGCCGATCGGGACGTAGACGGCGTCGAGCTCGCCGACGGCGTCGAACAGCTCCACCGCATAGGTCGCCACTCCGCGGACCAGCTCGGGGTGGAACGGCCCGAGGAACCAGCCGTCGAGTTCCTCCGCGAGCTTGGCCGCGTGCTCCCGGGCGGCCTGGAAGTCCCGGCCGAACGTCACGAGGTCCGCGCCGTGGGAGCGCATCGCGGCGTTCTGATCCGGGTCGTTGCCCTCGGGGACGACGATGGTCACCGGCACGCCGTGCGCCGCCCCCGACATCGCGAGGCTCTGCCCGTGGTTTCCCCGGGTGGCCGTGACGATGTGCCGCAGCGTCCCGGCGCGCTTCATGCCGTCCAGCAGGACCAGGCCGCCGCGAACCTTGAACGCGCCGACGGGCGTGTGGTTCTCGTGCTTGACCCAGACTTCCGTGCCGGTCGCCTCGGCCAACTGCGGCCAGCGGTACTGCGGTGTGGGCGGAAGGTGCCGGCGGACAACGGCCATCGCGTCGTCCAGCCCGGCCTTGTCAAAGAGGGTCATCCCGCCATCCTGCCTGTCGCTGTGTGCCAGGTGCCACGGCGTTGCCCGCTCAATGCCGCGACCGCGGGAGGTCGGGTCAGGCGGCGTCGGGGGCGATCAGGCCCATCAGCTCCAGGTCCTCCACCAGCGGACGTACGGCGGGACAGGTCATCACGGGCAGGAAGGCGCGGACCACGGCCGCGTCCGCGTCGCTCATTCGCCGCGCCGCCGAGAGCAGCGGCTCTGGCCGCTGCTCGGCAAGGATCCCCGCCACCTGTTCCGCCTCAGCTCCGTTGAGCGCAGCCCGGACGGCGCACAGCGCGTTGACCAGGCCTAGGCCGTCCTCGCCGCTCACCGGCCGGACTTCGCCGGCAGTGACGGCGCAGGCGAGCTGCCGGTCGACGACGTGCCTGAGTACGTGTCCGGCCTGCACCAGATCCGTGCCCGGCGGCAGGTGCAGGGCGACGTTCTCGGCTCCGTCCACGGCGAGCACATCAAGCGCCTCGAGCCACTCGGGGACCGCCGGGACGACGAACCAGGCGGGCACCGACAGATCCAGCGCTGACAAGGCCGCGCGAGCGGCCGTCGCCGGCGGCAGAGACACCGGCAGGGGCAGCTCGACGCCCGCGATCTCAATGCGGTCGTCGTCCAACATCACGGCGCGCGCCGCGGCGACCTGGGTTGCCGCCCACGACGGGGCGACCTCCGATCCAGCGTCGGAGGCCGGCCCCGTGGGGTCCACCACCAGCGTCACCCGCAGCGCGTGGTCCCGCGGCTGGAGCGCCTCCATGAGCCCGGGCACCGCGCTCGTGGGCACCCGCAGCGGGCCGATCAGATCCCCGTACCAGGCACTCAGGTGGTGGCGGTGCGCGACCAGCGCTCCGGCCGCGGCCCGCGGCGTCCCGGGCGGGACGACGTCCGCCAAGAGGCGGTCGACCAGCGTGTCCACCACCTGCCCGACGCCCGGGTCTTCGTCCGACCCGGGCAGTCCCGGCAGTCCCGTGAACCCCATGCGGAAACCGTAGTGCTAGGGACAGGCCCTGGGCCGTGCTGGACGTGGCGCGGCGTTCCGCCGGTGCGGCACGCTATCCGCGTGCCGTCCTTGCCACCCGGCTGGTACCCCGACGCAACTGCGCCCGGGATGGAGCGATGGTGGGACGGCGGAGAGTGGAGTCGCGTCACGCGGCCGGCTCCCGAGGGCGCCCGCTACCCGCCTGCCTGGCGGCAGGTGGCCGCGGCGACCGCCGGAACCGCGCGCGCGACACCGGTGCGGGCCGGGATCGTCGCGACCCCGGACGGCGTCCCGTTGGCCAGGCTTGGCGCCCGCCTCGGTGCGCGGCTGATCGACGGCGTCATCGTCACGCTGTCGACCGCCTTCATCGGCTCGCCGTACCTGGCCCGCGCCGACGGCGCGATGACCCGATGGCTGGACGCCGCCGAGCGCGCCGCGGTGACGTCGAACCCGGCACCGGACCCGCTCGCGCTCTACACCGACCCCGACTTCTGGCAGCCGCTCATCGCACTGGCCGTGATCGGCGAGCTGCTCGGCCTGCTCTACACCGTGGGGTTCCTGCGGTGGCGCGGGGCCACCATTGGCAAGTCCCTCGCCGGAGTCAGGGTGCGGCCATGGCTGTTCGAGGACGCCGGAACACCTGGCTTGTCCTGGCGCCGGGCACTGCTGCGCTGGCTGACCGGCGAGTTCATCGGTGGCGTGCCCATGCTGGGCAGCTGGTACAAGGTGGTCGACTACCTGTGGCCCACGTGGGACCCGCGCAGGCAGGCGCTGCACGACAAGCTGCCGGGAACGGTCGTGGTCCGGTCCCGGCCGTGATCACGCAGCAGCCGGCCGGCGACGTGACGCCGAGAACGGCAAGCCGCCCGTAGCGATCACTGGCCGACGCGCGGTGCCCCGATCAGCTCCACGCCGGCGTCCTGCAATTCCTCCAGCGCTGCGTCGGTGGTCTCCTTCGCCACCCCGGCCGTGAGGTCGAGCAGGACCCGGGTGTGGAACCCGGCCGTCATGGCATCCAGTGCTGTCGCCCGAACGCAGTGGTCGGTGGCGATGCCGACGACGTCCACCTCGGTGACGCCACGGCGGTGCAGCCAGTCCGCGAGCGGCGTGTGCCGCCCCCCCGGCTCCTCCGCTGCGCCTTCGAAGCCGGAGTAGGCGGCCGCGTGCTGGCCCTTGCGGAACCACTCCTCGATCACCGAGGTGTCCAGTGCGGGATGGGATGCCGCCCCGGCGGTGTCCGCCACGCAATGCGCGGGCCACGTCGTGACGTAGTCGGGATCGGCGGCGAAGTGCTCGCCCGGATCGACGTGCCAGTCCAGCGTCCCGGCGATCGCGCCGTAGTCGCCGCGACGGGCGTGATCGGAGATGGCTGCGGCCACCGCGCCGCCGCCGGCGACGGCGAGCGAGCCACCCTCACAGAAGTCGTTCTGCACATCCACGACAATGAGCGCGCGGCTGCTGTTCATCGGGACACCTCCTGCTCGACGGGATCCTCGACGGGATCACGGTGATACCGGGTCGGGATGACGGGCTCCCCCCGGGAGAGTTGCCGTGCGGTGGGCGGCAGCTCCCCGAGCGAGGCGGCGTGCCTGTCCCTGGCGTGCTGCAAGTCCTCCTCCTGTTCGACCCGTTTCCCGGCCCGGACCAGTGGCCTCAGCAGCGGTCGCAGCCGTCCGTCCGGAGATTCACCGGCCCCACCAGGCCCGGGATCGGCGTCCATGAGGACCTCCTCGACCGCAGTCCCCGAGCCGTCCAGCCGCCGCACAGCCCATTTCCGTCCGGCAACCCCCACCTTGCCCAGGCTCGTCTTGGCCACCCCCACGAGCGTGCCGGACGAGTCCTCCCGCGCCACCAGCTTGTAGACCATCCCCGCCGTGGGCGCTCCCGAACCGGTGACCAATGCCGTGCCGACGCCGTACGCGTCGACCGGCGCGGCGGCGAGGGCGGCGATGGCGTACTCGTCCAGATCGCTCGTCACCACGATACGAGTGCCGGTGGCTCCCAGGGCATCCAGTTGCACCCGAACGGCCTGCGCCAGGTCCACCAAATCACCTGAATCCAGGCGGACGGCGCCGAGCTGCGGCCCGGCCACCTCGACCGCGGTCTTCACTCCCTGCTCGACGTCGAAGGTGTCCACCAGGAGGGTGGTCCCCTCGCCGAGGGCGGCCACCTGGGCGGCGAAGGCCGCCCGCTCGTCGTCGTGGACCAGCGTGAACGCGTGTGCCGCCGTCCCGATGGTCGGGATGCCGTAGCGTGCCCCCGCGGCCACGTTGCTGGTGCCGCCGAACCCGGCGACGTAGGCCGCGCGCGCGGCGGCCACGGCCGCCTCCTCGTGCGTCCGCCGGGAGCCCATCTCCAGGCAGGGCCGACCGGCGGCGGCGGTCACCATCCGGCTGGCGGCGGCCGCGATCGCGCTGTCGTGGTTGAGAATCGACAGGACCAGCGTCTCCAGCAGGACGGCCTCGGCAAAGGTCCCCTCGACCACCAGCACCGGTGAACCGGGGAGGTAGCACTCGCCCTCGCCGTACCCCCAGATGTCGCCGGAGAACGAGTACCCGGCCAGCCAGCGCAGCGTCGCGGCGTCGACGACCTTGCCACGCTCCAGGGCGGCCAGGCGCTCGTCGTCGAACCGGAAGTCCGTCAGCGCGTCGAGCAGCCGGCCGATGCCCGCCAGCACGCCGTACCGGCGCCAGGACGGAAGCCGGCGAGCGAAGACCTCGAAAACGCAACGTCGCTGAGCGGCACCGCTGCGCAGCGCCGCCTCCACCATCGTGAACTCATAGTGATCGGTGAAGAGCGCCGTCCCGTGCGGGGTCACGCCGCAAGCGTATGGCGCAAGGTCCACAGGGCAGTCCCGGGGGGATGCGTCCTAGAGTTTGGCTGTGTCCGTGGCTCCCGTCGAGGTGGAACGTCCGGAAGCGGACGAAGTCGTACTCCCCGACGTTCCGTGGATCACGATCGTCTGGAACGACCCGGTGAACCTGATGTCGTACGTCACGTACGTGTTCCAGAGCTACTTCGGCTATCCGCCGACGAAGGCGGAGCGGCTGATGCGGCAAGTGCACGAGGAGGGCCGCGCGGTGGTGTCCACCGGGACACGCGAGGAGATGGAGCGGGACACCGAGGCGATGCACGAATTTGGCCTGTGGGCGACGTTCCGCAAGGACGACTGATGGCACGAGGACTCACGTCACGACCGTTCAAGGCCAAGCGGAGCGGGATCGAGGTACGGCTCGAACCGCACGAGCGGACGCTGCTGGTGCATCTGCTGCGGCAGTTGGACGACCTGCTGGACGATGGCAGCCCGCCGTCGGAGGATCCGCTGGCGGAATTGCTCGGCATGCCCGACGTGGCCATCGACCCGGACGTCCGCCCGCAACCCCCGGACGACCCCGCGCTGGCCCGGCTGTTCCCCGAGGCCAACCGGGACGACGCCGAGGCCGCCGCCGAGTTCCGCCGGTTCACCGAGCAGGGGCTGCGGGCACGCAAGCGGACCGGCGCCCGCCGCAGCGCGGAGGCGCTGGAGGGCAGCGAACCGGTGCTCCTGGACGACGAGCAGGCGGCCGCCCTGCTGAAGGCCCTTACCGATTTGCGCCTGGTGCTCGGTGAGCGGCTGGGACTGCAGACCGACGAAGACTCCGAGCGGCTGCACACTTTGCTCGCCGTCGGGGCGGGTGACGAGTCCTGGACGGCCGCGGCGGCGACCTACGACATGCTCACGTGGTGGCAGGAGGCTCTCGTCGGCGCCGTCGGCTCCCGCCGTTCCTGAGCAGTGTCGATCAAGCAAACCGGAGCCGATCAAGCAAACCGGAGCCGATCAAGCAAACCGGAGCCGATCAAGCAAACCGCGGACGAGACCTACGACACACCGGCGAGTGCAGCGTCACGCCCCGTTGGAGCTCGCCGCGCCATGATCTTGGCTTAGGGTCTGTCTGGTGGCGGCGATGCGGCTGACGGTCATCGGGTGCGCCGGGTCCTTCCCCGGACCCGAGTCAGCGGCCTCCTCCTACCTGGTGCAGGCGGACGACGAGACGGGTCGCACGTGGCGGATCCTGCTCGATCTCGGTAACGGCGCCCTCGGCCCGCTCCAGCGGATCATCGACCCGGCCGAGTTGGACGCCGTTCTCATCTCCCACCTCCACCCCGACCACTTCCTGGACCTTTGCGGGCTCTACGTCGTCCTCCACTACCACCCGCATCCGCGGATCAAGCGCGAGGCCGGGCTGCCGGTGCTGACCCCGGACGGCGGCCGGGCGCGGGTGTCCGCCGCCTACGGCCCGGATGCTGCTGACCACCTCGACGACGTGCTCGACCTGCACACGTGGTCGGACAAGGAAGCCGTGACCATTGGGCCGTTCACCGTGACGCCGCGGCGGGTGGAGCACCCGGTCGAGACATTCGGCTTCAGGGTGGAGGACGGCGAGCGCGTGCTCGCCTACTCCGCCGACACCGACTCCTGCCAAGCGCTCATCGATCTCGCCCGGGAGGCCGACCTCCTGCTGGCCGAGGCGTCGTTCCAGGAGGACCGCGATGAGGTCCGCGGCATCCACCTGACCGGCCGCCGCGCCGGGGAAGCCGCCGCAGATGCCGGTGCCCGCCGGTTGGTGCTCACCCACATCCCCGTCTGGACCGATGCCGGCGTCGTCCTGGAGGAGGCGCGCTCGGTGTTCGGCGGGCCGGTGGAGGTCGCCCGGCCGGGCGACGTCTACGACGTCTGACCGCCGCCCGGGGTCTCCTAGGCTGGAGGCATGTCGCCTACTGTGATCGACCCGGCCGGGATCGCCCTGCGTGACGACGGGCGCGCGCCCGACCAGCTGCGCGAGGTCCGGCTAGCCCGCCGCTGGCTGGACCACGCCGAAGGCAGCGTCCTGGTCGAGTTCGGCCGCACCCGGGTCCTGTGCGCCGCGTCGTTCACCGAAGGCGTTCCCCGCTGGCGCAAGGGGTCCGGCGAGGGCTGGGTGACGGCGGAGTACGCGATGCTGCCGCGGGCCACGAACACCCGCGGCGAGCGGGAGTCCGTCAAGGGCCGGATCGGCGGGCGCACCCACGAGATCTCCCGGTTGATCGGGCGCTCGCTGCGCGCCGTCATCGACACCCGGGCGCTCGGCGAGAACACCGTGGTGCTGGACTGCGACGTCCTGCAGGCCGACGGCGGCACCCGGACCGCCGCCATCACCGGCGCCTACGTCGCGCTGGCCGACGCCGTGGCCTGGGCGCGGGAGCGGGGTCTGCTCAAGGCCGGCAGCGAGCCGCTCACCAGCTCGGTCGCGGCCGTCAGTGTGGGGGTGGTCGGCGGCCGCCCGGTGCTGGATCTGTGTTACGAGGAGGACGTCCGGGCCGAGACCGACATGAACGTCGTGGTCACGGGCGACGGGCGATTCGTCGAGGTCCAGGGGACCGCGGAGCGAGCCGCGTTCGATCGCAGTGAACTGGACGCCATGCTCGACCTCGCGGTGGCCGGTTGCGGGCAGTTGGCCCAGCTTCAGCGGCAGGCGTTGCAGTCGTGACCGAGACCGCGTCCACTGTCCTCACCGTCGTGCTGGCCACCCGCAACGCGCACAAGGTGGTGGAGCTGCGCCGCATCCTCGCCGAGCTGGAGACGTCCGTGGAGCTGGTCGGGCTGGACGACGTCCCGCCCGTGCCCGAGGTGGTGGAGACCGGCGTGACGTTCGCGGAGAACGCCTTGCTCAAGGCGCGCGCCGTGGTGGCGGCGACCGGGCGGGCGGCCATCGCCGAGGACTCCGGGTTATGCGTCGACGTGCTCGGCGGGGCGCCCGGTGTCTTCAGCGCCCGCTGGTCCGGCCGGCACGGCGACGACGGCGCCAACCTTGATCTGCTCCTGGCGCAGCTCGGCGACGTCCCGGACGCGCATCGCGGCGCACACTTCGCGTGCACGTGCGCGCTGGTCCTTCCGAACGGCGCGGAGCACGTCGTCGAGGGCCGCTTGGACGGGACGCTGGCCCGGCAGCGGCGCGGCGCCAACGGCTTCGGCTACGACCCCATCTTCGTGCCGGAGGGCGACACGCGGACCACGGCCGAGATGGCGCCGGCGGAGAAGGACGCGATCAGCCACCGGGGCCGGGCCTTCCGCGCCCTCGTCCCCGTGCTGGTTCGGGTCCTCGGCCCCACGACTGGGTAACGGTCCGCAGACGTTCGGGGACCCTCCAGTGTGCGGCCCCGATCCAGGCGAGATGCTGATGGTGTGACGTCGAGGTCGGACTGGACGGCCATGGCCTACGGTCTTGCGGCCGGGACACTGGGCCTGGGCGTGGCGCAGGTCGTCGCCGGGGTGGTCGCCCCGGCGTCCGCACCGCTGGTCGCTTTGGGCGCGGTCGTCGTTGACTCGGTTCCGCCGGCGGTGAAGGACGCCGCGATCGCCACCTTCGGCACGCATGACAAGCAGGTGCTGCTGGGGGGCGCCGTCCTGATCGCCGCGCTCCTGTCGGCCCTGGCCGGGTGGCTGACCGGCCGCGGTCACTCCATCGGGCTGTGGCTGGTCGTGGCGCTCGGCGCGCTGGCCGCCCTCGCCGCGGCCACCCGCCGATCGGCGGACATGCTCGCCGTCCTCCCCAGCGTCGCCGGAACGATCGTCGGAACGGTCGCGCTGGCCCGCCTGGCCAGCGCCCGGCGCCAGGAGAACGGCGACACCACGCGCCGGACTGTGCTGGAGGCCGGGGTCATCGCGGCCGGCGGCCTCTTGGCGGTCGGTGGGGGCCAGCTGCTCGGCCGGACGGTCCGCAACTCCAACGCCTCCCGGCGGGAGATCCAGCTGCCGACGCCAGCCAGCTCGGCGCCGTCGCTGCCGGCAGGCGTCGAGGTCGGCGTCGACGGCATGCCGTCGTTCCGCACCGCGAACGAGGACTTCTACCGCATCGACACCGCCCTCGTCGTGCCCCGGCTGGTGGCGGCGGAGTGGTCGCTGCGGGTGCACGGCATGGTGGAGCGGGAGGTGACCCTGCGGTACTCCGATCTGGTGGCCGGGCCGCTCGTGGAGCGTGACCTGACTCTGATCTGCGTCTCCAACGAGGTCGGCGGCCACCTCACCGGCAATGCCCGCTGGCTCGGGCTGCCCGTCGCGAGCGTGCTGGCGCGTGCCCGGCCCACCGCAGACGCCGACATGGTGCTTTCCAAGAGCTCGGACGGCTGGACCGCCTCGACGCCGCTGCCGGTGCTCACCGACGCACGTGACGCGCTGCTGGCGATCGGAATGAACGGCGAACCTCTCCCGATCGAGCACGGCTTCCCGGTGCGGATGGTGGTGCCGGGCCTCTACGGGTACGTCTCGGCCACGAAATGGGTGGTTGATCTGGAAGTCACTCGCTTCGACCGGGCAACGGCGTACTGGACGACGCGCGGATGGTCGGCGCGCGGGCCGGTCAAGACCCAGTCCCGGATCGACGTTCCGCGAGCCGGGGAGCGGGTGACCGCCGGACGGGTGGCCGTCGCGGGCATCGCCTGGGCGCAGCACCGCGGGATCGACGGCGTCGAGGTCCGGGTCGACGAGGGTCCCTGGCGGCCTGCCAGGCTGGCTGCGGAGGCCTCCGTCGATACCTGGCGCCAGTGGGTCTGGGAATGGGACGCCGCCCCCGGCAGGCACACCCTCCAGGTCAGGGCGATCGACGGCACCGGAGCGGTCCAGACGGGAGAGGAGGCGCCGCCTCCGCCGGACGGCGCCACCGGCTGGCACACCATCGATGTCGATGTCGTGTGACTCTCAGCTGACTCTCAGCCCGGCAGGTTGAGCCGCTCCCGTTCCAGCGCGACCACCTTGCGTGCCAGGTCGCCCTCGGACACGTCCACCGCGTCGGGGGAGGACTCGGCCAGTTCGCTGCGCCGGGCGTAGTGATCGAACAGCCGGGACTTGGTGGCCAGCAGCTCCAGCATCCGCTGGTCGACGCTGTCCGCCACGAGCAACCGGTGCACCTGGACCGAGCGCACCTGGCCCATCCGGTGGCAGCGGGCCACGGCCTGGTCCTCCAGCGTCGGTTTCACTTGCGGCTCGGCGAGGACGACGACGGACGCCGCCTGCATGTTCAGGCCGACACCGCCCGCCTGGATCTGGCTCACCAGAACCGCCGGCCCGCGTGCCGCGGAGAACCGGTCGAGCAGGTCCTGCCGCGCGTCCGGCCGGGTGGCCCCGGTGAGCGGCCCGAACGCCTGCGGCACGACGCCGGCCTGCACCGTCGCGTGGACGACGTCGAGCACGTCCAGGAAGTAGGAGAAGACGACGGCCTTCCGGCCGTTCTCCGCCGCCTCCTCCAGCAGCTCCACCAGCCGTTCCAGCTTGGCCGATCCATCCACCGAGCCCGGCAGGTACGCCGCCCGCCGCATCGCCATGAAGTTGCCTGCCGCCACCGCGTCCCGATACGCCGCGCCGTCCCTGCCACCGAACTCGACCCACTCGTCCGCGGCGACGACGCCGGGCAGCTCGGTGAGCACGTCCTCCTGGTTTCGCCGTAGATAGACCGGCGCCACGGTCCGGCGGAACGCGGTCGCACCGGCGACGCCGTTCGTGCCGTCGATCGCTCCGGTGAGCTGCGGCTGGAGGTACTGGACCAGGTTCCGGAACTCCTCCACCCGATTCTCCATCGGAGTGCCGGTCAGGAAGAGCACCCGATCGGTCCTCCGGGTCAGCTCGTTGACGGCTACCGACCGCTGGGCCCTGGGGTTCTTGACGTAGTGCGCCTCGTCAACGACCACCAAGGCCACCCGCAGCGGCGTGGCCGGGGACGGCTGGGCCGGTAGCTCCAGCGCGCGCAGCGACTCGAACGTGGTGACCGCGACGCCACCCTCGGCGGCCCATCGGCGCAGGTTGACCTCCCGATCGTCCCCGTGCAGCCGATGCGCGGTCAGCGTGCTGCGATCGCCGATCTCCCGCAGCCAGTTGACGACGACGCTCGCCGGGCAGACGACCAGGAAGTGCCGCTCGCCGCGGGACCACAGGTGCGCCATCGCGGCGATCGCCTGGATGGTCTTGCCCAGGCCCATCTCGTCCCCGATGATCACTCGGCGCTGCACGAGCGCGAACTTGGCCCCGAACGCCTGGTAGCCGCGGAGCTGGACCCGCCGGTGTTCGGCCTCCAACGGCTGCTCCTCGATGGTCGCCGCCAGGTCTTGCGGCAGGAACCCGCGAGAGGCGGCGACGTCAGGCGCCAGCTGGGTGACCTCGCCGAGGAGGCCGTAGTACTCCGGGGCCCGCTGCTGGAAGTCGTCCCAGACTTCCCGCGCCGCGGCACGGCGCGGTCCGCGGCCGCCCAGCCGTCGCAGCCGGGGCAGTGCGGTCCCCACCGCCTCCTCGGCCGAGATCACGTCGTCCCGCTGGAGCACCTCGCGTAGCCGGGCGAGCGCCTCGCGGGCCTCGTGGCGTCGGCGGGGGCTGCGAAAGAGCATCAGGAATCGGTTACGAGCCGGGCGGGCGGCATCGATCAGGCCGGCCAGCTCGCCGTCCAGCCGCTCCAGCGGTTCCCGGACGTCGCCCGCCAGACGGTCGGCGTCGTCCAGCCGGCGCAGGCTGGTCAGCAGTTCCGTGCTTGGCCGGTCCCGCCGATCCGGGTCCAGTCGAACGGTGACCGCGTCCGCCAGCGCCGCCCGAACCCGCCGCGCCGCCGCGATCGCCTCCCGCACGGTCTGCGGGCCGACGCCGGGCACGGCGTCCAGCCGGGCGGGCGGCGTCTCCAACAGCTGACCCACATTGGCGAACCCGGCCTGCTCCAGCGCGCCCAGTCGAAGCCGGCTGTCGGTTGTCTCCTTCAGCCGACCGACGGGGATGCCGGCCAGCTCCTGCCGGATCCGCTCCTCGCGGACTCGGGCATACCGGGCGGCGACGTCGTTCCGAAGCTCTTGATCGATGGCGAGCAGCGAACGGCCGCCGCGGTGCAGGCGCCGGGCCCGCCGCCAGACGGCCCACGGCGACGGCGCGGGCGCGTCCTGCTGCGGGTCCGCCATCGTCTCCTCCGGGGCCTGATCGTGGGGCGGGACCGCGCAAGTATCCCGAAACCGGCCGCTGGGCTGTCCGGGTGACCCGCCCCTCGGCCGTGGCGAGCGAGCCGCTCACCGCCGGTCACCATCCGAGGGCGCTACAGGCCCTCGCCCGGACGACCGATCTACCCAGAGTGGGCGACGGGCTGGGTGGGTTTCGCCACCGGAGCGTCGCGCCCGCGTGGCCTGTCCCGGGCCTGCTGAGCCTGGTCGCGGCCGGGCTGGCCGCGGCGGTCGCGGTCCCGGTCCGGTACGGGGTGACCGGCCGGACCCACGCCGCGACGGTGTCCGGTCTCGTGATGTCCGGCGGGGTCGCGGTGGCGTCCGCGCTGGTCGTTCTGCTCTGGTGGGGGCGCCGGCACCGCCGCGGCGATCGGGCCGAGCTGTGGCGGGCCCTCTTCGCCCTGGCCACGCTGGCCTGGGGGCTGGGCCAGCTCACCCTGGGCGGGGCGGCCGCCCGGGATGCACTGGCCTACCCGGCGCTCGGCGACCTGGTCTCGGCCGCTGCCGCGCCGCTGGGTCTGATCGCCCTGCTCAGCGTGCCCCGCCGATCGGTGTCCTCCTGGCCCGGACTGCGCCTGGCGATGGACGCCGTCACCCTGGGCCTGGCCGAGGCGCTCGCCGTCTGGCGGTGGTTCCTCGTCGACGCCGGGTCGGGCCGCGTGCTCGAACCGGCCGGCACGATCGTGTTCGTCGTGGCCGACACCAGCGTGCTGGCCCTGGTGCTGCTGGCGGCCGTCCGTGACGTTCGCTCCCGGCTCCTGGCCGGGCTCGTCGGCGTGCTCAGCCACGTCGTGGCCGACGTCACGGCACTGGTGGCGGCGGCGCAGGCGCAGCGGCAGCTGCCGTGGAGCTCCGCGGCCCTGTGGTGCCTGGCCTGGCCGCTGATCGCCATCGGGATCTACCGATATCGCCCGCGCCCCTCGGACGACGACGGCGGCGCGGTGCGCGACCGCCGGGAGGTCGGCGCCTCCCAGACGGCCACCCTCCTGGGCAGCACGCTCTTCGTGGTGGCCCTGCTCAGCCCGCACGCGCCGCTGGACGAGCGGGGCAGCCTCGTCCTCGCCGTCGTCACCGTCGCGGCGATCGGCGTCCGGGAGCTGCTGGGATCGCAGCTGCGGCTCCAGCTGACCACCGGCCTGCGCAACCAGGCGTTCCGCGACCCGCTCACCCGCCTGGCCAATCGCAGCGCCCTCACCCTGCGGATCAGCGCGCTGAATCCGGCCGACCCCTGGGTGGTTCTCACCCTCGACATCGACGGCTTCAAGCAGATCAACGACGTGCTGGGTTCCGCCGCGGCGGACGCCGTCCTGGCTGCCGTGGGCCGGGTACTGGGGGAGCAGTGTCCACCACAGGGTCTGGTGGCTCGCCTGGGCGGGGACGAGTTCGCCGTGCTCAGCCCGGGTGACCTCGCCGACGGCACCCGGCTGGCCGAGCGGCTTCGGGCGAGCGTGCGGCGTGAGCTGGAACGCCACATCCCCGAGCTCGGCGCGTCCGCCAGCGTCGGCGTCGGGAGCCTGGCTCCGGACTCGGCGGACGGCGACAGCGGCCGCGACCGGATGTCGGCGCTCCTGGAATCCGGTGCGGCGCTGCGGTCGGCCAAGGCCGCCGGGCGGGACCGGGTGGAGGTCTACGCCGGGGCCGTCGCCGCCGAACGGGAACGCCGGCTCGTGCTCGAGCGCCGCCTCCGGCACGCCGTGGACCACGACGAGGTCGCGGTCTTCGGGCAGCCCGTCGTCGACCTGTCCACTGGGCTGTTGCGCAGTTTCGAGTCGCTCGCCCGCTGGACGGACGCCGAGCTGGGGCCGATCTCGCCCGGAGAGTTCATCCCGGCGGCCGAGGAGACCGGGCTCATCGTCGGCCTCGGTCAGCAGTTGATGGACCGCACTCTCGCGGAGGCGACCGCGGCGGGGGCCTTCCGGGCCGGACTGTCGGTCGCCATCAACGCCTCACCGATCCAGCTGCGCGTGCCGGGCTTCACCCGGGTCGTGCGGCACCTGCTGGAGCGACACGGCGTCCCGGCAGGCCAGCTGGTGATCGAGGTGACCGAGGCGATCCTCGTGACCGAGGACGACCCCGCCCTGCGGACGCTGACCGAGCTCGCCGTCCTCGGCACCCCCATCGCCATCGACGACTTCGGCACGGGGTACTCCGCGATGGGGTACCTGCGCCGGCTCCCGGTCGACATCCTCAAGATCGACCAGTCGCTGACCCGGAGCCTGGCGAGCGAGCCACGGACCATGGCGATCGTCGAGGGCACGGTGCGCCTCGCACACCGGATGGGGGTCCGGGTCGTGATGGAGGGCATCGAGGACGACGTCATGGCGGCCGCTTGCCGCGGCGTCGGCGCGGACCTCGGGCAGGGCTGGCTGTTCGGGCGTCCGGCGCCCTGGACCGATGCCCGAGACATGATCGCCGCGCAGCCGAAACGGATGTCGGGCAGCACGATGGGCACGTAGCAGGCGTTCCGCCCCCAATCAGGGGGTCGAAACTCCTGCCAATTCGGCGTTTCGCGAGGCACCCCTCAACTCGACGGGGTGCAGGGCGATGCGCCGGTGTCAGGGGCGGCCTGCCACGAAGCCCATTGCGGCGCCGGGCGGGGATCCGGTGACGGCGTCCATCGGCCGGCCGACAGCGCATACGTCCATCGCTCGCCGTTGGCCACGACGTCGTGCAGCGCCTCCACCAGCCGGTCCACATCCGCCGAGCCGCTGCCGGCGCCGAAGCTGGCGCGCAGGGCGCCGCCGGGGACGCCGAGCCGGTCCAACAGCGGATGGGCGCAGAACCTGCCGTCGCGGACGCCGATGCCGTGCTCGGCCGACAGGCACGCCGCAAGCCGGCCCGGGTCGTGCCCGTCGATCGTGAAGCCGACGACCCCCACGCGATTGGTGCTGTCCTCCCAGATGCGCAGGACTCGGGCGCCGGGCACGCGAGCCAGCCCGGCGATCAGCCGGGTGGCGAGCGCGGCCTCGTGCCGTTCCAGCGCGCCGTCCGGCAGGGAGGACAGCGTCCGGCAGGCGGCGGCCAGTGCGGCCGCCCCGATGACGTTCGGGGTGCCGCCCTCGTGCCGCTGCGGCGCGGGCGCCCACGTGGCGACGCCGTCGGCCGATACCTGGCGGACCGCGCCACCGCCGGGAAGGTGCGGCGGGGCGTCGTCCAGCCAGTCGCGCCGCCCGATGAGTGCGCCTGCGCCGAACGGGGCGTACAGCTTGTGGCCGGACAGCGCCAGATAGTCCGCGCCTAGCCGAGCTAGGTCGATCCTCCGGTGCGGCGCCAGTTGTGCGGCATCCACGACGACGCGGGCGCCGTGCGCATGCGCCAGGGCGGTGATCGTGCGGATCGGCAGCAACTCTCCGGTGACGTTGCTGCATCCGGTCACGGCGACCAGCGCCGCGGGACGCTCGGTGAGGGCCGCCTCGACAGCGGCCACGGTGGCGGCGATCGTCCGCTGCGTGGGGAGCAGCCGGTGCGGCCCGGCCGTCCACGGCAGCAGGTTGGCGTGGTGTTCGAGGTCGAGCACGAGGACCTCGGCGTCGTCGCCCCGGGCGCGGACGGCGTTCGCCAGGAGGCTGAGCGCGTCCGTGGTGTTGCGGGTGACCACCACGACGTCATCCGAGCGGGCGCCGACAAAGGCGCCGATCTCCTGCCGGGCGGACTCGTACAGCGCCGTGCTGACCTGGGAGGCGTAGCCCGCTCCCCGGTGCACGCTGGCGTAGTAGGGGAGCACCGCGGCGACATGGTCGGCAACGGCGCGCAGCGCCGGCGCGCTGGCGGCGTAGTCCAGGTTGGCGTACCGCACGAGCGTGCCGTCGACGAGCGGCGCGGTGAGGTCGTGCCCCGTCACGGGCAGCAAGGGCGGGACGTCGTCGCCGATGAGCGTCGCGGACGTCGGTTTCTGGATGGCGGTGGGCATGAGCCGTCCTCGGGTCAGGACCCGCGCCGGTCGGGTCCGCGCTTGCCGTCGGCCGGGCGGCCGGGGCCTGGTCCTCACCCGGAGCACCCCACCGCGGAGGAGGGTTGCCGGCCAGCAAGCCGGGGCTTTGCGCTGGCACTCGTGACCTGCCGACCACGGTACCGAAGGTGACCAGATGGCGACCAGGGCGTCTCGCATCCTGAGACCAGCCCACGTCGCGCGCGCCGTCCGAGTCCCGGGACGAAGTGTCGCGGATTGCGAGATGTGAAGTTGATGGAAACTTCCGGGCGAATATGCCCGGAAGTTTCCATCATCTTGTGCCGCACCGGCGCCGTCACGGGCGACGATCATGAGGTGCGGGAGGGGGGACTCGAACCCCCACGCCCGAGGGCACAGGAACCTAAATCCTGCGTGGCTGCCAGTTACACCACTCCCGCGTGCCGTCCAGGGTAGGCGGCCGGGTAACTCGCCCGCCGGACCCCTCCCGCACGCCTACCCCGGGATGCCCAGGGACTTCCGCAGCATCGCCACGTGTCCCGTGGCCTTGACGCTGTACTTGGCCAACTCGACGGCACCGCTGGGGTCGACGACGACGGTGGACCGGATGACGCCGATCACCTGCTTGCCGTACAGCGACTTCTCGCCCCAGGCCCCCCAGCGCTCCATCACGTCGTGGTCGGGGTCGGACAGCAACGGGAACGTCAGGGCGTCCCGCTCGACGAACTTGGCCAGCTTGGCGGGCTTGTCCGGCGAGATGCCGAGGACGACGTAACCGGCCCCCTGCAGCGCCGCCAGGCTGTCCCGGAAGTCGCAGGCTTGCGTCGTGCAGCCGGGCGTCATCGCCGCCGGGTAGAAGTAGACGATGACGTGCTGGCCGCGGTAGTCGGACAGCGACACGGTCGAGCCGTCGGCCGCGGTGAGGGTGAAGTCGGGGGCTGGGTCGCCGGCATCCAGTCGAGGCATGAACCCGAGCCTAGGGGAGTGCCGCTGGGCGGTCGCCTGGCATAGGTTGACCCGAGGAGGTGGGTGATGGCCACAGACGCCGCATCGGGCGATCGATCCATGCCGCAGTCGCCCGCGGCGCTGGAGCGCGCCATCGACGAGCGGCGCGAGCACCTGGCGGCCACGATCGACGAGTTGGCCATCCGGGCGCAGCCCAAGGAGATCGCCCGTCGCGGTGCCGCGGGCGCGCGAGCCCGGGCGGCCGCCGTGGTCCGGACGGACGAGGGACAGGTGCGCGTCGAGCGGATCGCGGCCGTGACAGGCGCGCTGGCCGTGATCGTCGCGGTGCTGGTCTGGCTGCGCCGCAGGCGGTGACGGCCGCGGTCACCCGGGATCCCGGGAGAGGTAGCGTTCAGGAGTGAGCACGACGTCGATCAGAGAGGGTGCCGACACGACGCGCCTGCCGATCCGGATGCTGCACGACCGAGTGCTGGTCAGCAACGATGGCGAGGGCGGCGAGCGGCGGTCGAGTGCCGGCATCGTCATCCCGGCGACCGCCACCGTGGGCAGGCGGCTCGCCTGGGCGGCCGTCGTCGCCATCGGACAACACGTGCGGCAGGTCCAGGTGGGCGATCGGGTCCTGTACGACCCTGAAGAGCCGCCGCAGGTGGAATTGCAAGGCGAGCAGTACGTGTTGCTGCGCGAGCGCGACATCCACGCCGTCGCAGCCAGCCGGGTCGAGGACGGCAAGACTGGCCTCTACCTCTGAGGTGGGAGCGCCGTCGAAGCGGCGCAACGCCCGCTACACGCCGCTGCCGGTGGACGGGCCACTGCCGATCGACATGGTGCGCGCCGTCCCTGCTATCCGCCGCGATCCGCTGGCGTACCTGGGTAGGGTGACGGCTCGGTACGGCGATCTCGTCGCCTTTCCGCTTCCCCGAACCCCTGTCCTGCTGGTGAACGATCCCGGCGCCGCCCTGCGCGTTCTGCAGGACAACCACCGCAACTACGACAAGGCCACGGTTCAGTACCGCTCGTTGGCCATGGTCACCGGTGCCGGGCTGCTGACCAGTGACGGCGAGGCGTGGCTGCGCCGGCGGCGTCAGGCGCAACCAGGTTTCCATCCTGCCGGGTTGCCGTCCGTGGCGGTGGCGGCCGTGGCCGCCGCACATCGGATGCGGGCGGCCTGGGATGCCATGCCCGACGGGACGCCGCTGGACGCCGATGCCGCCGCGATGCACGCGACCCTGCGCGTCGTCGGCCAGGTGCTGTTCGACGTCGATGTCGACACCGACCTCGCGGGCGCGGCGGAGGCGGTGATCGCTGCCGTCGCCGAGGCGCTGCATCTCGTCGTGGCCCGGGCCCGGTCGCCGCTGGCAGTGGGTTTGCTGAGCAGCCTGCCCACCCCTTCGCGGCGCCGGATGACGCGAGCCAACGCCACGCTCGACGCCGTCTGCTATGACCTCATCCGGCGCCGGCGTCAGGTCGGTGAGCACGGCGACGACGTGTTCGGGCTGTTGCTGCGTGCCGGGTTGAGCGACGCCGAACTGCGCGACGAACTGGTCACGCTCGTCATCGCGGGACACGAGACGGTGGCATCGGCACTCACCTGGACCCTGCACCTGCTCGCCGGCGCGGCCGCCGTTCAGGATCGTTTGCACGAGGAGCTCGACTCGGTCCTCGGCCGCCGGGACCCCGCATGGGCAGATCTGCCGGCCCTGCCGTACACCCGCGCGGTCGTCGACGAGGCCCTGCGGCTCTACCCGCCGGCCTGGGTGCTGACCCGCCGCGCGCTGGACCGGGACACGCTGGCCGGGGTCGAGATCCCCGCCGGGACCCTGGTGCTCGTCAGCCCGTGGCTGCTGCACCGGCGCGCCGCCGCGTGGCCGGATCCGGAACGCTTCCAGCCGGGCCGTTTTCTCGGGCGGGGGACCGGCTCGCTCGCGCGCCGTGCCGGGTATCTGCCGTTCGGTGCAGGCCCCCGGCTGTGCATCGGCCGGGATCTCGCGCTGGTGGAGACGGTGTGCATCCTGGCCACGCTGCTGCGGGACCGCTGCATCGTCGTCCCGCCGGGACATGGCGAGCCACGCGTGGACGCCCTGGTCACCCTCCGGCCGCGAGGCGGTCTCCCGCTCCTCCTCAACCGCCGCTGAACCCGCCGCCCGACAGCACTGTCACGGCTCGCTCAGCGCCCGTGCCGCACGCTGGGCCTGGACCGCGACGGCCAGGCAGAGCCGATCCCACCCGTCGTAGATCGTGCGGCCGGTGACCTGCTCGACCCGCCGCAGCCGGTACCGCACCGTCTGCGGATGCAGCCCGGTGCGCTCCGCCGCCGCGGTGGCCGAGCCGTTCTCGATGACGGCGGTCAAGCCTTCGAGCAGATGCGCCTGACGTGGTCCGGTGAGTGATCCCAGGACCAGGTGGGCCACCTGCGCCGCGCCGGTCGTGCCCCGGCCGGCGATCAGCCCGAGGACGTGGGCGTCGCCGTCGCTCAGGAGGCCCGTGCGGCCGTAGGCCAACGGTGGCGCGGTCTGCACGGCATCGTCGGCCAGGCGGTAGGCGTTCGCGATCTGCTCGAGCGTCTCCGCGCGCACGCAGGCGCCGTGCAGTGCGCGCCGGCGCAACTCCTGGCCGAGGGCGTGCCGGTCAGGATCGTCGAGGAGCAGCACGCCTCGGTCGTAGCGGCAGGTGGCGAACGGTGGATCGCCGGCCAGCTCCGTCAGAGCGACGTCCGGCGGCGGTTCGCCGTCCGTCGTCGCGATCACAGCGATGTACGGATCCGGTGGCGGTTGCAGGCCGAGCCTGCCGAAGCGGGCGACAATGCTGTCAGCGGACGAGTCGCGACCGGCGACCAGGTCGTCGAGCAGGTTGCGGACGACCCGTCCCTGATCCGGCGTCGGCTGGGCCGCGGCCGTGTAGCCGGAATACAGGGCCGCACTGATTTCGTCCAGGCTCTCCATCCAGAGCCGATTCAGCGCGACCAGATCCGCGACATCGATCCGCGCCCCGGCCATGGTCATCAGCTGCTCGGTCGTCACGGTGGCCGCCACGCGGTAGGCCCGCAGGACGCCGGGCAGCGGTCGGCCGTCCGAAGCGCGCGCGGCGCCGAACGAGCGGAACCGGGCGAGATCGTCCTCTCCAAGGTGAGCGTCCTTGACCCACAGCTCCAGCGTGCGGGTAAGGACCCACCCCGCGATGCGGCCCACCTCGGCGAGCTGCTGCCGATCCATTCCGCGGTAGGCCGCGACCCGGTCCTGCAGCGACTCCATGATCGCCGCAGTGATCGTCGGCAGGTGAGCAAGGGCCCACCGGGCGACCCGCTCCCGTTCTGAAAGGCTCATGATCGCCGACGGCGCCGGTTTATCACCCTCTGATAGTTCCCCCAGACCGGGAGGACCGCATGTGCCCTACTCCGGGCGGTGCCGGTGGTCGGCGGTCCATGCCAGCAGGTCCTCCACCGGCCAGGTGTTGACCACCCGCTCCGGCGGGACGCCGCATTCCTCCGCCCGGCTGCACCCGTACGGCTGCCAGTCCAGCTGCCCCGGCGCGTGGGCATCGGTGTCGATGGTGAACAGACAGCCGGCGTCCACCGCCTGCCGCAGCAGGCGGCGCGGCGGGTCAAGCCGCTCCGGCCGGCTGTTGATCTCGACGGCCACCCCCCGATCGGCGCAGGCGGCGAAGACCGCATCCGCGTCGAACTGGGACTCCGGCCGGCCCCCGCTCGCCCGGCCGCGCCGTGTCTCCCGCGGGATCACCATGCGGCCGGTGCAGTGCCCCAGCACGTCGGCGTGCGGGTTCTCGATCGCAGTCAGCATCCGCCGGGTCATCTCCGGAGCCGGCATCCTCAGCTTCGAGTGGACGCTTGCCACGACAAGGTCCAGCCGGCCGAGCAGCTCGTCCTCCTGGTCCAGCGAACCGTCCTCATTGATGTCGACCTCGATGCCGGTGAGCATCCGGAACGGCGCCAGCTGAGCGCCGATCTGCGCGACGACGTCGAGCTGCCGGCGCAGCCGATCCGCCGACAGGCCGTTCGCCACGGTCAGCCGGGGGGAGTGATCGGTCAGCACGACGTACTCGTGACCCAGCTCGCGCGCCGTCCAGGCCATCTCCGCAGGCGGCGAGCCGCCGTCTGACCAGTCCGAGTGGGTGTGGCAGTCACCGCGCAATGCGTCGCGCAGCTCGTCCCCGAGTGTCGCGAGCGGGCCCGCGGCGGCTTCCAGCTCGCTGAGATACGCCGGGGGTGCGCCGGACAGGGACTCCTCGATGCACCGAGCCGTGACGTCGCCGACCCCGCGCAGCGTCCGCAGCTGCCCGGCGGCGGCCAGCTCGGCGAGTTCCTCCGGCGACTTGCCGAGCAGCGCCGCGGCGGCCCCGCGGAATGCGCGGACCCGGTACGTCGAGGCCAGCGTGCGCTCGAGCAGGAAGGCGATGCGGCGCAGGTCGGCCACCGGATCACGCAGCTGGTCCGCCATCCGGCCACCCTAGAGTCTGACTCGCGCTGTCAGCGGGACGGGTTCGCGAGCAAACTTGCGGCGCGCGACCGCATCCGCTCGTGCATGCCGTCCATGGCCCGCGGATACCGCAACACCGCCTTGTCGATCTTGGCCACCATCGTGTAGTTGGTGTCCACCACGTTGGCCACCGGAGTCAGCGCTGCCTGCGACACCAGTTGGTAGGAGTCCAGCTCGGACTGCCCCGTCAGCTCGGCGACCCAGCGCACGAGCTGCTGGTGCGCGATGCGGAAGGCATCCTCCAGCGGCCGGGTGGACCCGGTGGCCATCAGGTAGGTGTCGCTCTCCAGGCGTGGCCATGGCGTCGGGACTCCTTTGATCAGGTCGACCACGGCGACCGTGTCCATGGCGCACTCGACAGCGACGCCGCATGTCTCGCCCTCGCCCTGCCGGGCATGGCCGTCGCCGAAGCTCAGCAGCGCGCCCGGCACGTTGACGCCCAGGTAGCACGTCACTCCCGCACGCATCTCGGGCGTGTCCATGTTGCCGCCCCAGTCGCCGGGCGCCAGGGACGAGCGCACCTCGCCCAGCGCCGGCGCCACGCCGACCGTGCCGTGCATGGGGTCCAGCGGCAGTTCCGCGGTGAACGTCGAGTCCCGCGCCTCGTAGCGGACGACGCCGGCCGGTACGTCGACGTCGTACACCCAGGTGCGCTCGGGCAGCGCCGGATGCAGCAGCGCGGTCGTCGGCGTGGCGGTCAGCGAGCCGAAGAACGGGACGGTGCTGCTCACCCCGCGCCCGCCACGCGGTGTGATCGACACGAAGTGGATGGCGAGGGTATCGCCGGGCTCGGCGCCCTCGACGTAGTACGGGCCGGTCTGCGGATTGAGCTGTCTCGGGTTGCAGACGAGGCTCGGCAGGTCGTCCGCCGTCCGGACCGCGCCGGCGAAGCAGTCCAGCGTCCACGTGTCGATCACGGCGCCGGGGCGGACGCCGACCACCGGCGCCGCACCGCCGAAGGTGTAGGTGAGTCGTGCCGGGTCGCCGTCCGGGTCGGGCGCCCACGTGCAGACCTCGAGATCCACGATGTCCATCGACCGTCCTTTCCCGAGAGCCGTTCTACCGAAGGGCTCTCGCTATTGTGATCGACGTGGACGATGGCGGCTGGAAGCCCTACCCGCTCGACCAACCGTTGGCGGCGCTGGAGGTCGCCTGCCGTGGGCCGATCGCTCGGGTCACGCTGCTCGGTCCGGGCAAGGGCAACGCGATGGGACCCGATTTCTGGCGGGAGACGCCGCTGGTCTTCCGCGCGCTGGACGCCGACGAGGAGATCCGCGCCGTCGTCGTCGCCGGCTCCGGGTCCCATTTCAGCTACGGGCTCGACCTCGCGGCGTTCGGGCCGCAGTGGTCGGCCGAGCTTGCCGCCGACGGCGGGCTGGCCCGCGCCCGAACCCGGTTCCGCGACACCGTCCTGACGCTGCAGGATTCGCTGACGGCCGTGGCCGAGTGCCGCAAGCCGGTCGCGGCGGCAGTGAGCGGGTGGTGCATCGGTGGCGGGGTTGATCTGTTGGCGGCATGCGACGTCCGGTACGCCAGCGCGGAGGCCCAATTCAGCATCCGCGAAGTGCGCGTGGCGATCGTGGCGGATCTCGGCAGCCTGCACCGGCTGCCCGGCATCATCGGCGAGGGTCACCTGCGTGAGCTGGCCCTGAGCGGGCGCGACATCGACGCCGCCGGCGCCGCAGCGATCGGCCTGGTGAATGCCGTGCTCCCGACACCCCCGGAGGCGCTGGCAGCGGCGCACCGGTTCGCCGAGGAGGTGGCGGCGAACCCGCCGCTGGTCGTCCAGGGCGTCAAGGAGATGCTGAACGCCCAGCGCGCGTCGCGGATCGAGGAAGGGCTGCGTTACGTCGCGGCGTGGAACTCGGCGTTCCTGCCGTCGCAGGATCTCGGCGAGGCGATGGCGGCTTTCGCCGAGCGTCGGCCGCCGCGTTTCACGGGCCGCTGACGGTAGTCCGGCCTGCGTCGCTCAGGCCGTGCGCTCGCGATGGTGGGCGATGTCGGCGTGGGCGGCCCCGGAGTGAGGGTCGTACGGTTCGGCATGGACGTGCGCCGCGGACAGCCGGGGGATGCTGTGCAGCAGCCGATGCTCGGCGTCGTGCGCTATGCGGTGCGCCTCGTCCAGCGCGAGGCCCGGATCCAGCGCGATCTCCGCCTCGGCCCGTAGCGCGTGGCCGATCCAGCGCAGGCGCAACTCCCCGACGTCATGCACGCCGGGGGTCTCACGAAGCGAAGCTTCGACCTGATCCACCAAGTCCGGGTCGACGGCATCCATCAGCCGCCGGTACACCTCGCGGGCGGCGTCCCGGAGCACCAGGAGGATCGCCACGGTGATGACGAGCCCGATGATCGGATCCGCTGCCGGGATGCCGAGCGCCACGCCGCCGGCGCCGAGCAGCACGGCCAGGCTGGTGAAGCCGTCGGTTCGGGCATGCAGCCCGTCGGCCACCAGTGCGGCCGACCCAATCTGCTTGCCGACCCGGATCCGGTACTGCGCGACGAGTTCGTTCCCGGCGAAGCCCACGAGTCCCGCCAGCGCCACGAAGAGCAGGTGTTGGACGTCCTGGGGGTCCAGCAGCCGGCGGACGGCCTCGTAGCCCGCCGCCACGGAGGATGCCGTGATGAGCAGGACAACAATGACCCCCGCCAGGTCCTCGGCCCGCCCGAACCCGTAGGTGTAACGCCGGTTCGCCGGCCGCGTGCCGACAGTGAAGGCGATGGCCAGCGGGACGGCGGTCAGTGCGTCTGCCACGTTGTGCAGGGTGTCGCCCAGCAGCGCCACCGAGCTGGATGCGACCACCACGCCGGCCTGGATGAGCGCTGTCACGAGCAACGCCACGAAGCTGATCGTGACGCAGCGGATCCCGAGCCGGCTGCTCTCCAGCGCGCTGTCGACCTTGTCGGTCGTGTCGTGGCTGTGGGGCGTGATGAGGTGGCGCAGCTCGCCGAGCGCTCTGCCGATCAGACCCGTGCGAGGCGCCTGTCCGTGCCCGTGACCGTGACCATGACCGTGACCATCGCCGTGACCGTTGCCATGACCGTGACCATGACCGTTGCCGTGACCGTTGCCGTGACCGTTGCCGCGACCGTTCTCGTCACCGTGCCGGTGCGCGGAGGACTCGTTGGCCATACCGGCAGGGTACCCAGCGGCGGCACAGCGAAGCGCCCATGATCGCGCGTGCCGACCCACTGCTGGGTAGCGCTAGCGGCGTCGCCGCCCGTTCAGCACGCCGGCGTTCGCAACGATGGCTGCGACTGGCGGGATGACCATGGCGATCAGGCTGAGCACCACGGCCGCCGTCACGGAGTAGAACCGGATCCATGCCCAGGCCAGCACCAGGAGAAACAGACACAACCCCATCAGGGCGAGATAGCGACGCTCGCGGACTCGCTGTGGGGTGAGCGGGCGCGGTGGGCGCGGTGGCGCCGGATCTGGCGTCACGGGGTGGTACGGCGGGGTCGTCGGGCCCGGCTGGAAATGCGGCCCCTGCCGGATCCGGACGATGACGACGGCCATGTCGATCGCGGCGATGACCCCGGTGACGGCGAAGACCACGGCCCAGGCGATGTGCCCGGCGATGGTGAACAGGACCGTCCCGGCGAGACCGAACACCAGGCCCACGATCGTCATCACGAGCCGGAGGCCCAGGGGGCTGCGGGCGCGGCTAGGCTCGTCGCCGGTGCGCAACGGTCGCGCCATCGCGGTCCTCCTGGGGGCCTACGCTACGAAGCTACGCCTGATCACCGGCGAGGCAGCCTGAGCCGAGGGAGGGCACGAGCCTCGTTGCGACGCGGGTCCGTCGCGTGATGTGGTGCCATTCATGACCACAGTCGCCACAGCCCCGGCGGGCTTGACATTTCGGAGTTCCCAGGGTCGATGGGTCCTGGTCGCGACCGTGCTCGGCTCCGGCCTGGCGGCGATCGACGCGACGGTCGTGGGCATCGCTCTGCCCGCCATGGGCAAGGACTTCGACGTCGATCTCGCGGCACTGCAGTGGGTCGTGACGGCGTACACCTTGACCCTGGCCGGCCTGCTCCTCGTGGGCGGCGCGCTGGGTGACCGGTTCGGTCGGCGAACGGTGTTCGTCATCGGGGTGGTGGGCTTCGCCGCCGCGTCACTGCTCTGCGGCATCGCGCCGGACATCCGGACCCTGATCGCGGCGCGGGCTCTGCAGGGGGTCGGCGGTGCGCTGCTGACCCCCGGAAGTCTCGCCATTCTCCAGGCGTCCTTCACCCCGGAGGACCGTGGGAAGGCCATAGGAGCGTGGTCCGGACTGGGCGGCGTGGCTACGGCGCTCGGGCCCTTTCTGGGCGGATGGCTGATCGAGACGGCGTCCTGGCGGCTGATCTTCTACATCAACCTGCCGCTCGCCGCGCTGGTCGTCTGGCTCGCCGTCCGGCATGTGCCGGAGACTCGCGACCCGCAGGCCGACGGGCCGGTGGACGCCCTGGGTGGGGCGCTGGTGACGGTGGCGCTCGTCGGCATCACGTACGGTCTGATCACCGGACCGGGCGCGGGCTGGACCGCCCCTGAAGTACTGATCGGTCTCATCGGCGGCGCTGCGCTGGGGGTCGCCTTCGTGGTCCGGGAGCGCCGGACAGGCTCGCCGATCCTTCCCCTGGAACTCTTCCGATCGCGCGGATTCACCGTGACGAACCTCGTGACGTTTGTCGTCTATGGGGCATTGGGTGGCGTGCTGTTCCTGCTGCCGATCCAGTTGCAGCAGGTCGGCGGCTTCTCGGCCGTCGCGGCGGGGGTGTCGCTGCTGCCCGTGACGCTGATCATGCTGCTGTTGTCCACCCGCTCCGGTGCGCTCGCGGCCCGGATCGGACCGCGCTGGCAGATGTCCATCGGGCCCGTCGTTACCGGTCTCGGACTCGTCCTGCTGGTTCGGGTCGGCGCAGACGCCGAGTACGCGAAACACGTGCTACCGGCGGTGGTCGTGCTGGGCCTCGGCCTGTCGATCGTCGTCGCGCCGCTGACGGCGACCGTCCTGGCGGCGGCGCCGGCCGAGCACGCGGGGGCGGCGTCAGCGGTGAACAACGACGTGGCGCGCGCGGCTGGGCTCATCGCCGTCGCGGTGCTGCCCGCGGCTGCGGGGATCGGTGGGAGTGCGTACCTGCAACCAGGAGCCTTCGACGCCGGCTTCGACAAGGCGGTGATGATCAGCGGTGTCCTGTGTGTGCTGGGTGGTTTGCTGTCGCTCGTCGCCCTGCCGTCCCGCCGTCCGGCGCGCATCCCGGCTCCCCGTCCCGCGCCGCGATCGACCGCGCACTGCGGGCTGGACGCCCCGCCGCTGTGTCACGAAGTGGACCACTGACGCCCGCGGACGCCCGGACCAAGATCGAGTGTGCGCAAATTGCCGCCCAAGCGGCTCGCGGGCGGCACTATCCGCACACTCGATCTTGGTAGCTCACCGGCTTCGCCTCGACGCGGCAGGTCGTCACACCGGCGACTGGTACGCCGTCGGTACGTGGTGAGACTGCAGAAGGGACCGAAGCCATGAGAGTACTGCTCGCCGGCGCCTCGGGCGCCATCGGTACGCCCCTCACCCGTCAACTGATCGCCGCTGGTCACCAGGTCGTCGGCATCAGCCGCAGCCCGGCCAACGCGCAGCGGCTGCGGGACGCCGGTGCCGAGGCCGTGGTGGCCGATGTGATGGACCGCGAGAGCCTGCTCACCGCCGTCCGAGGTATGCAGGCCGACGCCGTCCTGCACGAGTTGACCGCGCTGGGAACCACGAAGATGCGGCAGGCGGTCCGTGACACGAATGCCTTGCGTACCACCGGGACCGCCCACCTGCTCGCGGCCGCCCGGGCGATCGGCGCGCATCGCTTTCTCACCCAGTCGATCGTGCTCGGGTACGGCTACCGAGACCACGGCCCGCGCGTGCTCACTGAGGACGACCCGTTCGCCGAGCCGGTGAGCGGCGGCTACCTGGCGGATGCCGTCGCGGCCATCCGCGCCACGGAGGAGCAGGTGTTCTCGGCCGACGAAATGGAGGGCATCGCGCTGCGTTACGGTGCCTTCTACGGGCAGGACAAGGGCACCCGTGTGATCATCAACCTGGTGCGGAAGCGCCGGCTGCCGGCGCCCTCGTCCGGTGGTGGATTCGTCAATTTCATCTACCTGGAGGACGCCGCGGCCGCGACAGTGGCCGCCCTGGAGAAGGGTCGCGCCGGACAGGCGTACAACATCGTGGACGACGAGCCGGTGTGCTGGGCCGACTACCTGGATGCCCTGGCGGCCGAGATCGGCGTCCGACGGCCGTGGCGCGTGCCGACCTGGATGCTGCGGGCGATTCCGCCACTGCACGCGATCATCTCGACCTCGATGCGGGTCTCAAACGCCAAGGCCAGGCGCGAGCTGGGCTGGGCTCCAGCGGTGTCGAGTTACCGCGAAGGGATCCCGCTTGTGGTGAAGACGAACCGCGGTACCCGGACGGACCAATCACTGGAGTAGAACAGCGTATGTGAACCACGATCACGATGCCTCGGGTGATCCACGACCCGGCAAGAGCGAGGGCGCGGAAAGTAAGGTCTCGCCCCCGACCATCACCCCGGTCCTGGTGGCCGATCTGCTCGCCGAGACCGAGCGGTTGCCGGTCTACGTGCACGTCATCGACCATCCCGACGCGCGTGTGCTGGTCGATACCGGCTTGACGCAGCTGCACCCGGCGGTAGCTGACCTCGATCCCCGCCTGATTCCGCTGAGCCAGCAGGCCGACTTCGACGTGGCCGGCATCGACGTCGTCATCAACACGCACCTGCACTTCGACCACTGCGGCGGCAACCACCTGTTCGCCGGCAAGCCGATCTACGTCCAGCGCCGGGAGCTCGACGACGCGCACAGCCTGGACGACTACACGATCCGCGAGTGGGTCGATGCGCCCGGCGTGCACTACGTACCCGTCGACGGCGAGCTGGAGGTGCTGCCGGGGCTCCGGCTCCTCCCGGCGCCAGGCCACACGCGAGGATCGCAGGTGGTCCTCGTCGAGACGGGCGGGCGTCCGGTCGTGATCGGCGGCGACACGGCGGTCTTCCTCGGCGAGCTCGACGAGCCGCGCACCGAAGCCCAGCGGCTGGTGCGCGCGCTCGACCCTGAGCTGGTATGGCTTTCGCACGAGCACGAGCCCTGGCGGCCTGTCCACGGGTGAGGCCGCGTCAGGGACTCTCCGGCTCTTGATGTTGCCCGCGCGGGTTCCTGCGGCCGGCAACTGTTGTCCTCTCAGTTCGTGTGTCAGGACCACCGTGACGCCGTCCTCGTCGTGCCGGTTGTCGGCCGGGCGGTCAACGACTTCTCGTGTGCACGCCGCCGCGGCCAGGGACGAACCCGGCCCGGGTCGGGGAGCATCGCTGCGGCGA
>Ga0081539_10001699_pt1 | contig 35496 bp, 34 predicted proteins | sample TabmetS4T2R2_FD_71023 | JGI IMG/M metagenome (GOLD analysis project Ga0081539, IMG submission 71023) | Tabebuia heterophylla rhizosphere microbial communities from the University of Puerto Rico - S4T2R2 | ecosystem: Host-associated > Plants > Roots > Rhizosphere ... | reverse complement strand
GATCTCCGCCGCACCTGGGCGTGGCGCGCCGACGTGGAGTCGGCGTGGGAGGCGCTGCGGCGCGCGTGGGACGACAACCGGCTGGTCGCAGCGGACATCGAGCCGGTGCACACGCGCTTCCACCAGGCGCTCGCGGCAGGATGCCCCAATCCGGAGCTGCTTGCGCTCACGCGGCGCCTTGCGGCGCAGAGCATGCGCGTCCTGCTGTTGGCCGCGGCGCAGGGCGGGAACGGGCCGACGCTGGCCGAGCACGACGCGCTCTACGAGGCCTGCGTCGACGGGGAGGTCGACGACGCCATGCGCGTGGCGCTGGAACATGTCGGGCGGACGGTCGTGCGGACCATGGGCGTCGAGACGCTGCGCGAGATCGGGGAGCGGATCGCCGAGGCCGGGGGCGGGGACCCGCTGCTCCCCGAGACGCTTGCGTCGATGCTGAGTAGTCGTCGGTATCCGACGTAAACTCAGCACGGACGTGCGCGGACCCCGCGAGACCGAGCTGCTGACAGCCGCGGCGAAGCGCCTCGCGACGCTCGACTTCTACCCGCGGCCCGTGCGCACGCGCAGGGTGCGCATCGTCCACGCACCGTGGTTCTTCAAGCTGCCCGTGCTGAGGCGGTTCAACGGCTACGAGCTCGGGCCGTTCCTCCTGGTCCGCAGGCCGCTCGAAGACGTCTCCGTCGACCTCATCGTCCACGAGCTCTGCCACGTCTGGCAGCTGCAGCATCGCCCGCTGTTCTGGCTGAGCTACCTCTGGCAGGGCTACGAGAACAACGCGTACGAGCGCCAGGCCCGTCTCGCGGTGGCCCTTAGCCGTCCCACGTCGCGGCGAGCACCGCCCGCTGCGTCGGGCGAGCCGCCTCGTACCGCGCCCGCCCCTCCGGGGTGATGCACGCGTAGATGCCGCGACGGTCGAACTGACAGGTCTTGCGTACCACCAGCCCGTCCGCCTCCAGGCGACCAACGAGGCGCGACAGCGCGCTCTGGCTGAGATGGACGCCCTCGGACAGCTCCTGCATCCGGCAGTCGTGCTTCGGGTGCTGCGCCAGCCACTCGAGGACCTCGAACTCGCTCGCCCCGAGCCCGTGGGCGGCCTGCAGCTCGCGCTCGAGCGCGCACGACACCCGCGCGTGACGGCGGAGCGTCTCCGACCAGGCGTGGGCGAGCTCGGTATCCGCCGGTGCTGCCATGTTCAGTGACGATTGTAGCGAGCGCGTGCGGGCGCAAACTTCCCGCCTACGGCGCGCGAACGAGCTCCGATGTGATCGGCGGCGGGGCCGTCAGCGTCTGCAGGACCGTGCAGTACCGCTCGGTCTTCTGAAAGAGGGACTCGAGCTCCTCGTCGGTCGCCTCCGGCGCGTCGACCTCGAAGCGCAGGCGGATCGCGTCGAAGCCGGCGCCCACCTCCCGGTCGAGGCCGAGGGTGCCGCGCAGGTCCAGGTCCCCGTCGGCCTTCACGGTCACCGAGCGCGCCTCGATGCCCATGGCGGTGGCCACCATCTGGCAGGTGACCTGGGCGCAGGCGGCCAGCGCGCCGAGCAGGAGGTCGCCCGAGCACGCCGCCGTGCCCGCACCCCCGACGCCGACGTGGGCCTGCGCTTCGTAGATCGCGCGGCCGAGGTCCACCGAGCAGGACGCGACCCCGTCGGCACCCTCCCCGCCCTTCGCGGAGAGGGTGATCCGAGCGGTCGTCGGGTCCTCGCGATAGCCCGCCTTCAGCGGGCGCTGCAGCTCGCGGAGGTCCTCCCGGGCCGTGCTCATCAGACCGCCATGAGGACGTACTTCGTCTCGAGGAACTCCTCGATGCCCTCGTTGCCGCCCTCGCGGCCGACGCCGGAGTGCTTCACGCCGCCGAACGGCGCGCCCGCGTTGGACACCACGCCCTGGTTGAGCCCGAGCATCCCGGTCTCCAGCGCCTCGGCGACGCGGAACGCGCGCGAGAGGTCGCGGGTGTAGACGTAGGCGACGAGGCCGTACTCCGTGTCGTTGGCCGCGGCGATCGCCTCCTCCTCGCTGCGGAAGCCCTTGACCGGCGCGACGGGGCCGAAGATCTCCTCGCGCAGGAGCTGGGCGTTCTCGGGCACATCGGTGATGACGGTCGGCTTGTAGAAGTAGCCGCGATCGCCGTCGGCCTGCCCGCCGCAGAGGACTTTCGCGCCCTTGCCCACCGCGTCGCTGACCAGCTCGGCGACCTTGTCGCGCTGCGTCCCGTCGATGAGCGGACCGACCTCCGTCCCCTCCTCCGAGCCCCGGCCGAGCTTCAGCGCGCCCATGCGCTCCGCAAGCCGGCGGGCGAACTCGTCGGCGACCGACTCGGCCACGTGGAAGCGGTTGGCCGCCGTGCACGCCTCGCCGACGTTGCGCATCTTGGCCAGCATCGCGCCGTCGACGGCCGCGTCGAGGTCCGCGTCCTCGAACACGATGAAGGGCGCGTTGCCACCCAGCTCCATCGAGGTGCGCAGGATCTGCTCGGACGCCTGCTTCATGAGCTCGCGCCCGACCTCGGTCGAGCCGGTGAAGGACAGCTTGCGCAGCCGCGGGTCCTTGATGAGCGGCTCCATCGTCTTGCCCGAGGACTTCGCCGTCACGACGTTGAGCGCGCCGCCCGGCAGCCCGGCCTCCTCGAGGATCTGCGCGAGCATGAGCATCGACAGCGGCGTCTGCTTGGCCGGCTTGATGACCGACGCGCATCCGGCCGCGATCGCCGGACCGATCTTGCGCGTGCCCATCGCCATCGGGAAGTTCCACGGCGTGATGAACAGGCACGGGCCGACCGGCTGGCGCATGACGAGCACGCGGCCGTTGCCCTTGTCGGCGACCTTGTAGTTGCCGTCGATGCGGACGGCCTCTCCCGCGAACCAGTTCAGGAAGTCGGCCGCGTAGAGGATCTCCGCCTTGGACTCGGCGACGGCCTTGCCCATCTCGAGCGTCATCAGCAGCGCGAGGTCGTCCGCCTGCGCGACGAGCGCCTCGTAGGCGCGCCGCAGGATCTCCGCGCGCTCGCGCGGCGGAGTGCTCGCGAAGTCGGGCTGCGCGGCGACGGCCGCGTCGAGCGCGGAGACCGCGTCTTCGACCGTCGCGTCGGCGACGTCGGCGATCGTCTCGCCGGTGGAGGGATCCTCGACCGGCAGCGTGCCGCCGCCCGTCGCGTCCCGCCACTGTCCGCCGATGTACAGCTGCGTCGGTACGCGGTCGACGACCGACTGCTCCTGCTCGCTGAACGTTGCAGTGCTCATGTGCGAACCACCGTTTCCTCGCCGAGTTCCTCAGAGATCGCCACGTCGATCGAGTAGTCGATGGGCAGCACGATGAGCGATGGCCCGTCGAGCGACATGGCATGGCGCAGGTGGCGGCCGAAGTCCTCGACGGCCTCGCAGCGCCAGGCGGCGAGTCCGAACGACTCGCCGAGCTTCACGAAGTCCGGGTTCGTGAAATCCGTCCCGAAGTGGGCTCCGAACTTGCGGTCCTGCTTCCAGACGATCGAGCCGAACTGGCTGTTCTCCCAGATCACGTTGACGATCGGGGTCCGCAGCCGCACCGCGGTCTCGAGCTCCTGCACGTTCATGAGGAAGCCGCCGTCGCCGCTGACCGTCACGACGTGCCGGTCGGGGTGGACGAGCTTCGCCGCGATCGCGCAGGGCAGCGCGAAGCCCATGCCGGCAAGCCCGTTCGCGATGAGCACCGTGTTCGGCTCGTGGGCGGGGAACATGCGCCCGATCCACAGCTTGTGCAGGCCGACGTCCGAGATGAGGATGTCGTTGCGCCCCAGCGCCCTGCGCAGCTCCCACAGCGCGCGCGGCGGCTGCATGGGGAACGCGTCGTCCTCCTTCGCGCGCTCCAGCCGGCCGAGCACGACGTCGCGCAGCCGGGCGCAGCCGCCGCCGTGGGGGACGTCGCGGCACTCCTCCGCCAGGCGGCTGAGCACGTGGTAGATGTCGCCGACGAGCTCGACCTCAGGCGTGTAGAACGCGTCGATCTCCGCCGGCGCGGAGTCGATGACGACGATCTTCTTGTCGCGCTTGGGGTTCCAGTGCTCGGGCGCGTGCTCGACGAGGTCGTAGCCGATCGCGAGCACCACGTCGGCGTCCTCGAACCCGGCCATCGCGTAGTCGCGCGACTGGAGCCCGACGGTGCCCAGGGCACGGGGGTCCGCGTAGTCCAGGACGCCCTTGCCCATGAACGTCTCGGCGACCGCGATGCCCGTCGCGCGCGAGAACTCCCGCAGCGCGGGCGCCGCGCGGGCACGCACGACGCCGTTGCCGGCGAGCACGATCGGGTTGATCGCGTTGCGGATGAGGTCGGCCGCCTTCAGCAGCTCGCGGGCGCCGGGCTCCGGACTGGCCAGGCGACGGCGCGGCAGCGGCTCGGCGTCCAGCGGCTCGGCCATGACGTCCTCGGGCAGCTCGAGATGCGTCGCTCCGGGCTTCTCGGTCTCGGCGACCTTGAACGCCTTGCGCACGACCTCGGGGATGATCTCGGGCGCGTTCACCCGCGCGTTCCACTTCGTGATCGGCGCCATCAGACCGACCACGTCGAGGTACTGGTGCGACTCCTTGTGCATGCGCTCGAGGTCGCCCTGGCCCGTGATGGCGACGAGCGGCGCGCGATCCAGGTACGCGTCCGCGACCGCGGTGACGAGGTTGGTCGCACCCGGCCCGAGCGTGCCGAGGCAGACGCCGGCCCGCCCCGTGAGGCGCCCGTACATGTCGGCCATGTAGGCCCCGCCCTGTTCATGGCGAACGGGGACGAAGGAGATCGACGACGCCTCGAGCGACTGGTTGAGGTCGAGCGTCTCCTCGCCCGGGATGCCGAAGACGTGCTTGACACCCTCGGCCTCCAAGCACTCCACGAACACGTCCGATGCGCGACGCTCGCTCAAGCTGTCAGCCTCCGGTGTCGACCCAGGAAGTGCACGTGACCGGACGCTACCAACCCGCAACTCGCGCCCGGCGGTGGTGTCAGATGGACCGCATGCGACTCCGCAGCCTGCTGCTCGCCGCCCTCCTGCTGACCGTTGCCGCCGCCCCCGCCCAGGCAGCCTCGCGGCTCACCGTCCGCGGCGCCGGCTTCGGCCACGGGGTGGGGATGAGCCAGTACGGCGCGCTCGGCTTCGCGCAGCACGGCGCCACCTACCGCGAGATCCTCGCCCACTACTACACGGGGACCCAGATCGCCAAGCTGTCGGGCACGAGCCAGGTCCGCGTGCTCCTGCAGAGCGGGCGCGCCGTGCGCGTCACCGGCGTCGACAGGGTGGTGGGCGACCGCGAGCTCGACCCGGCCGCGACCTATCGCGTCGTGCCCGACGGCGCCGGGCGGGTCTCCCTGCGCTCGGCGGCGGGAGACCAGATCGGCATTTACATGGCGCCGCTGCGGCTCGAGGGCGCCGGCGGCGCGTTCAAGCTGCTCGGCCGCGCCGGCAACGGCGTGCGCGACGGCTCCTATCGGGGGTTCCTCGAGGTGCGTCCCGGACCGAACGGCCTGATGGCCGTCAACGCCCTGGACCTCGAGAGCTACGCGCGCGGCGTCGTCGCCGGCGAGAGCCCGTCCACGTGGCCGGCGGAGGCGCTGAAGGCGCAGGCGGTCGCCGCCCGGACCTACGCGCTCGCGACGCGCAAACCGGTCACCGGGTTCGACCAGTACCCGGACACGCGCTCGCAGGTCTACAACGGCGTCTCCGGCGAGCGGCCGACCAGCGACGCGGCGGTGTCGGCGACTGCGGGCGAGGTCGTGACCTACAACGGCCAGCCCGTGGTGACCTACTTCTTCTCGACCTCCGGTGGGCGGACGGAGAACGTCGAGAACTCGTTCCTCGGCTCGAGCCCGCAGCCGTGGCTGCGCAGCGTCGAGGACCCGTACGACGGCGTCTCACCCAAGCACCGCTGGGGTCCTTACCGCTGGTCCTTCCGGACCGTGAAGCGCAAGCTCGGCTCGCTCGTGAAGGGCTCGTTCCGCTCGATCCGCGTGTCGCGCCGAGGGGCGTCGCCGCGCGTCGTGGCGGCCACCATCGTGGGGACGGGCGGTACGACGCAGGTCACCGGTCCGCAGCTGCGCGCGCGCCTCGGGCTCTTCGACTCGTGGGTCTACTTCAACGCGCTCTCGACGAACGTCACCCCGCCGCCGCCCTCCGACGAGCCGACCCCGAGCCTGCCGGGCGGCGGGGTCGCTCCCCGCGCGCTGGCCTCCACCGTGCGGCCGCGGGCGCAGCTCAGCGGACGGGTGAGCCCGCGGCCGGCCGACGGCTGGATCCGCGTCCAGCGGCGCGAGGGCGACGCATGGGTCGAGGTCGTCCAGGCGCAGGTCCGGAAGGGCGGCCGCTACGCCGCCCGCGTGAGCCGCGCGGGGACGTATCGCGTGGTGTCCGGGGAGGATCCCGGACCGGCCGTGCTCGTGCCGTAGCGCCTCGCCCCGACCCCCGTCCGCCAGCGTCTGGTTCTTCTCAAGCTGACGCGCCGGGAGTCGACGACATGAGTGTCGTCGCCATCTCGCCAGCCGAAGGAAGGTCCTCCCCCATGCGCGTCCCGCGCCTGTCCGTTCGCACGAAGCTGCTCGCCAGCGCACTCCTGCTCGTCGCCCTGTGCGGCCTCATCTCGCTCCTCGCGATCTCCCGCCTCGGCGAGGTCAAGGACGAAGGCCACAACCTCTACAACCGCGCGTACACGCCGACGGTGTCCGCCCTGTACACGCGGGTGCTCGCGAAGGATCTCGCGCTGCAGGGCGCGATCTACGGACAGACCCTCGCCCAGCACGGCGGCGACGCCGTCGCGGCGCAGAAGGACCCGCGGATCGAGAACCTGCTTCCGACGATCCAGAAGGACCAGAAGGAGCTCAAGAAGGCCGCCCCCGCCCTTCGCCAGGCGCCCGCCGACCTGCAGGCGCTCGGCGCCCGCATCACGAGCGCCGCGGACGCGTACACCAAGAACCTCAACGCCGTCCTGAAGCTGCCGCCCAACTCGCCGGCCGCGGCGAAGCTGAGCAAGAACATCGACAAGGCGGTCGCCGACCTCGAGACCGCGGCGAACGCGTTCGCGACGAAGAGCGATGCCTACGCGAAGGCGTCGGCGGCGAGCATCGACTCGTCGTACAGCTCGGGCCGCACGTGGATCCTCGTCGCGCTTGGCATCGCCGCCGCGCTCGGCCTGTCGCTCGCCACGCTGATCTCGCAGCAGATCAACGGCGTCGTGGCGCGCATCCGCGAGAGCCTCCGGTCGCTGCGCGCCAACGAGACCGCATCGCTGCGCGAGGGGCTGGGCGCGATCGCCGGCGGTGACCTCACTCGTCGCGTCGAGGCCGTCACCGAGCCGATCGGCAAGGCGACGAGCGACGAGATCGGCGACATCGCCGGCATGGTCGACGAGGTGATCGCCGACACCGCCAGCTCGATCGGCGCCTACAACGAGTCGCTGGCGTCGCTCGGCGCGATGATCGGTCGCGTCGGCCACAGCGCCGAGCTCCTGTCGTCCGCCTCGCAGGAGATGGCGTCCACGTCGGAGGAGACGGGCCGCGCGGTCGGCGAGATCGCCCACGCGATGGGTGACGTCGCCGGGGGCGCCGAGCGCCAGGTGAAGGTCGTCGCCGACGCCCGCCGGCTCACCGACGAGATGTCGCAGGCGACCCGCGCGTCCGCCGAGAGCGCCGAGGAGACGGCCCGCGCCGCCGAGTCGGCGCGTGAGGTCGCCACGAGCGGCGCCGCCGCCGTGCAGTCCGCCACCGAGGCGATGACCGCGGTCCGCGAGGCGTCGGGCCAGGCGACGAACGCGATCCGCCAGCTCGGCGACAAGTCGGGGCAGATCGGCGGGATCGTCGACGCGATCACCGCGATCGCCGAGCAGACCAACCTGCTCGCGCTCAACGCCGCCATCGAGGCCGCCCGCGCCGGCGAGCACGGCCGCGGCTTCGCCGTCGTCGCCGACGAGGTGCGCAAGCTGGCCGAGGAGTCCCAGCAGGCCGCGGCCTCGATCTCGTCGCTCATCGCCGAGATCCAGGTCGAGACGAAGCGTGCCGTGGAGGTCGTCGAGCTCGGCGCCAGCCGCACCGACGAGGGCACGGCCACCGTGGAGGAGGCGCGCGCCGCGTTCGAGGCGATCAACGCGCACGTCCAGGAGATGGGCGACCGCGTCGGCCACATCGCGGCCGCCGCGCAGCAGCTGACGGCCACGTCCTCCCAGATGGGCGAGGAGGTCGCCTCCGTCGCGGTCGTCGCCGAGGAGACGTCGGCGGCGGTCCAGCAGGTCTCGGCCTCCACCGAGCAGACATCCGCGTCGACGCAGCAGATCGCGGCGTCCGCGCAGACCCTTGCGGCCACGGCCGTCGAGCTGCGCGAGCTGGTCGGCGCGTTCTCGGTCGTCGGCGGCGAGGAGGGCTAGCCGGCTCCCGCGTCCGGGCCTACCGCGCTCCACCAACGCGGTAGGCCCGGCGGACGTGGGTCGTGTGCCCGTCCTTGCGCCGCGTCACGTCGACGCGGTACTGCCAGCGCCGCGCGCCGCCTGAGGCGGTGACGTTGCGCAGGTAGATCTTGCCGCTGTAGCGCGCGCCGCTCTTGCGCCAGCTCACCGCGCACGTGGCGGCGCCCGCGGCCCGCAGGCGGCAGGAGATGCGCAGGGCGGCGAGGCTGCGGCCGAAGACACGGCGCAACGCCGTGCGGGTGCGCGACTGCGCGACCTCCAGGCGCGAGGTCGTCGGGTTGGTGGTCGATCCCACCAGCGTCGTCGTCGACGGCGGTGTGGCCTGGTTGTTCGTCGAGCTCGACGGCACCGGCGGCAGGGGACCGAGCGGCAGGCCGGTCGCAGCGATGCTCGCCGGGATCGCCGATCCCTGCGGAAGCGGCGCCGTCTGGGCCCTCACCGCGTCGCCCGTCGCGTGCGTGCTGGCCGGCTTGTAGTCACCGCCCGTCGGCACCGAGGCCCAGCAGTGGCCCGTCTCGGGCCTGAGCGGGCACCACGGCGTCGTGGGCCCTGCCCCCGCCATCGGGTCGTAGCCGCCAGGGCCGGTGAGCGCAGGATCCAGGGTCGTCGGGACATAGCACGTGGCCGGCGTCCCCTGATTGACAAGCGTCGGCGGGCCCACGGTGACGTCCCCATAGGGGCCGACGTTCACATGGATGTTCGCGCACGCCACGCTGCCGATCGCGCCGCCTGGCTCCTTCAGGAGCCCGTACGGATTGGACATCACGACGACCTGGTAGTCCCCGTCGGGGAGCTGCGAGCCGACGGCCGGGATGATGGGGATGATCTGCGCGTCCGGGTCGCCGACCTGCGTGTACTTCGAGCCGCCGAGGTGGACGCCGACATCCAGAGCGCCGGCGTCGATGGACTGCTGGCAGCTCATCGTCGCCCCCTGGTCGAAGTTCATGCACGTGCCCCAATGCGAGTCCCACACCACAGGCGCGCCTCCGGTCGGCCCGTTCATCGCGGTCGGCAGCGGGACGAGCGCGAAGCGCTCCATGTCCATGAGATGCCACCGGTTGAACGCGGGCGGGTTGGAGTCGTCATGGTTGGCGTAGACGTAGCGGAACCAGCCGACCTGCCCGGTCGTGGGCTCGCTCGGCGGGCACGTGCCGGCGCCGATGTCGCCCGGCGTCATCTGGTACGCGCGCCTCCAGCCGGCGACGCCCGACGGATATCCGCATACCTCGAGCCCGCCGGCGCCCCCCACGCCCATCGACACCTGGAACTTGATGCCCTGCGATTCGAGATCGGACTGCCCCTGCGTGCCCGTGTAGTGCCAGCCGAGGTGGTTGTCGCCGCCGATCGAATGGTCGTCGAACCAGAAGCGCTCGGCCAGCGTCGGGGCCGCCTCCGTGAGGCGCGGAAGGTCGTTGGGCCCGGCGAGCGCGGGGCCGGCGAGCGCAAGGGAGGCGAGGGCCGCGAGCAGCACGGCAGTGAGAGAGCGGGGCAACATGCGGGCGGTAGCAGACCAGTTGCGCAGGTCTCCTGACAACCGGACGTCCGTCCGCCCTGCGGTATGAATGCCCGGGTGCCCGCTCCGCTGCTCGCCGTCGACGCGCCGTCGCTCATGTACCGCGCGTTCTTCGCGCTCCCGGATTCCATCAAGGACGCCGAGGGCCGTCCCGCCAACGCGCTCCTCGGCACGGCCAACCTCGTCCTCTGGATCGTGGAGCGCCATGCCCCGCGCGCGGTGGTCATGTGCTTCGGCGCGGAGGCCGCGCACTACCGCACCGAGCTGTTCGCGCCGTACCACGCCGACCGGCCCGAGATGCCCGACGGACTCGCCACCCAGTGGGCCGACGCGCCCGCGCTGTTCGACGCGTTCGGCTGGACCGTCCTCATCCACGACACGCTGGAGGCGGACGACATCCTCGGCACGCTCGCGCAACTCGAGACCGACGCCGGCGGCGAGACGCTGCTCTTCACGGGCGACCGGGACATGTTCCAGTGCGTCTCGGACTCGGTGCGCGTGCTGTTCCCACGCGGAGGCGCGCAGCGGGACGGGCCCGAGGTGATCGGGCCCGAGGAGGTGCACGGCCGCTACGGCATCGAGCCGTCGCAGGTGCCCGACTTCATCGCGCTGCGGGGCGATCCCTCGGACGGGCTGCCGGGCGCGAAGGGCATCGGCGAGAAGACGGCGCGCGACCTCCTGCGCGCACACGGGACGCTCGAGGGCGTCATCGCCGCGGCCGCCAAGCCCGGGACGCTCACGGCGCGCCAGTCGGGCACGCTGCTCGACCAGGCCGACGAGCTGCGGGGGTTCCGCTCCATCGCGACGCTCCAGACGGTCGAGGGCCTGAAACGGCCACCGGACCGCCCGACCGAGTTCGCCTCCGCCGCCGAAGGTGCCCGCAAGCACGGCCTCATGCGCCTCGCCGAGCGGCTCGAGAACCTGGCTACGGGGTGAAGCGCACGGTGATGACGTCGCCGTCGGCCATCGGGTAGTCGCGGCCCTCGAGCCGCAGCGAGCCGTTGGCGCGCGCCCCGGCGTAGCCGCCGGCCTCCACGAGCGCGTCCCACGCGATCACCTCGGCGCGCACGAACCCCTTCTGGATGTCGCTGTGGATCTCGCCCGCCGCGTGCCACGCGCTCAACCCGCGGCGCAGGTGCCAGGACTGGGCCGGCTTGGCCTCACCTGCCGTGAAGAACGCGAGCTGGTCGAGCAGCGCAAACGCGCCCGAGACCACGCGGTCCAGGCTGGAGGGCCCCGCGCCCAGCTCCTCGCGCATCACCTCCGCCTCCTCGTCGTCGAGCTCGGAGAGCTCCGCCTCGAGGCGACTGGACACCGCCACGGCCAGCGCGCCCTCCTCCGCGGCGCGGGCGGCGACCGCGCCCGGGACCTCGTCGGAGCCCTCCTCGACGTTCACGACGAACAGCACCGGCTTGGAGGTGAGCGGCTGCAGCTCGCGCAGGGCGTCGGGGGCCTCCGCCGGTGGCGGCACGGTGCGCGCCGGCCGTCCGGCCTGCAGGGCCTCGATCACCCGCCGCAGCCAGGCCTCCTCCGCGATCGCCGCCTTGTCGCCCGAGCGCGCGGCCCGGACGACGCGGCCGTGGCGCCGCTCGGCCTGCTCGAGGTCGGCGTAGACCAGCTCCGTCTCGATCGTCTCGATGTCGCGGATCGGGTCGACGGTGCCCTCGGGGTGCACGACGCTCGCGTCCTCGTGCGCGCGGACCACGTGGACGATCGCGTCGGTCTCCCGGATGTTCGCCAGGAACTGGTTGCCGAGCCCCTCTCCCTGGTGCGCGCCCCGGACGAGGCCCGCGATGTCGTGGAAGTCGACCGTGTCGTAGACGATGCTCGACGAGCCGATCGTCTCGGCGACGCGGTCCAGGCGCTCGTCGCGCACGGGGACGACGGCGACGTTCGGCTCGATCGTCGTGAAAGGGTAGTTCGCCGCCTCGGCGCCGGCGCGGGTGAGGGCGTTGAACAGCGAGGACTTGCCGGCGTTCGGGAGCCCGACGATGCCGACCTTCATCCCCCGGTCCTTCCTGCCGCGCCGAGCGCGAGGCCGAGCGCGGCGCCCGCGGCGATGTCCGAGGGGTAGTGCACGCCGAGGTAGACGCGTGACAGCGCCATCGCGCCCGCGACCGCGTACAGCGGTCCCGCCGGCATGAGGCACGAGTAGGCCCGCGCGGCGGCGAATGAGGAGGAGGCGTGGGCGCTCGGGAACGAGAGCGCGGTGGGCGTCCGCACGAGCGCCGGCAGGCCGTCCAGTGCCGGACGCTCGCGGCGGATGACGCCCTTGATCGCCGTGTTGAGCAGGTATGAGCCGCCCACCACGGTCGCGCCGCGCCACCAGCGCCAGCGGCGGTCGCGGTCCACGGCCCCGGCCGCCGCACCGAGCGCGAGCCACAGCGCCGCATGCTGTCCGAGGTCCGAGAAGCGGCGGATGTGATCCTCCGCGGCGGGCACCTGCAGCTGCACCCGCAGGAGCCGGTAGAGACGCAGGTCGACGACCGCGACGCGCCGTCCCACCGGGCCCGCGACCAGCCGCGCGCGCCACGATCGGCGAGCGGCGGGATCCACGGGTGGTGCGGCCGCCTGCATCGCGCGCAGGTTATGGGGGAAGGTTGCGGGAGGTGCGCGTCACCTTGCTGGCGAACCCGGGGTCGGGCCGGGACACCGATCCGGAGGCGCTCGCAGCGGCGTTGCGGGAGCGCGGCGCCGACGTGGACGCGTTCCCCATCGATGCGCTCACAGACGCCGAGCGGGCGGCCGCACACGGGCAGCGCCTCGTCGTCGCCGGCGGGGACGGCTCGATCGGCCCGGCGGCGCAGGCCGCGGCGCACGCTGGCGTCCCCCTGGCAGTCGTCCCGACCGGCACCGCCAACGACTTCGCGCGCGCGATGCGCCTGCCGCTGCGCCGAGAGGCCGCCCTCGACCTCGCGGCCGATCCGGCTGCGCCGACGACGCGCATCGAGCTCCTGCGCGCGGGCGACCGCCCGTTCGTGAACGCCGCGTCCACGGGCCTCGGGGTCGTCGCCGCGCGGCAGGCGCGGCCGCTCAAGAGCCGGCTCGGCCCGCTCGCGTACGCGGTCGGCGGCGTCCGAGCGGGACTCACCGCGCATCCCGTTTCGCTGCGCATCGCCGCCGACGGGCACGAGGCGTTCGAGGGAGAGGCGTGGCAGGTCATCGTCGGCGGCACCGGTGCCTTCGGCGGCGGGAGCCGGCTCGGTCAGGCCGACGAGCGCGACGAGATCCTCGACGTCGCCATCGTCCGGCGGGGGTCGCGGGCGGCGCTGGCACTGCGAGCCTGGGGCATGCGGACCGGCACCCTGGAGGAGCAGCGCGGCGTGCGTCACGTCCGCGCGCGGCGCGTGGAGATGCAGGTTCCGCCCGAGACCGAGTTCAACGTCGACGGCGAGCTCTGCGCGCTGCGGCCGGCGACGTTCGACGTCCAGCCGGGCGGCGTCGAGGTGGTGATCGCGCGATGAACAAGCGCTGGCCCGCCGCCGTCGCACTGCTCGGCGCGGCCTGGTACGCGAGCGACTCGCTGCGCCATCGCCGCGAGCAGGGCGACGGCTACGAGCTGCACGGGGACGCGCTCGACGTCGGCTCGCCGGAGTTCCTGCGCGCCTGCGAGGAGCTCACCGGCGCCGCGTGGGCTCGAGGCGGCGACGTGGAGCTGCTCATCAACGGCGATCGCATCTTCCCCGCGTACCTCGACGCGATCCGCGCCGCCGAGTCCACCATCAACTGCCTCACCTACGTGTACTGGCGCGGAGACATCGCGCGGGAGGTCGCGACGGCGCTCGCCGACCGCGCGCGCGACGGCGTCGAGGTCAACGTCCTGCTGGACGCGGTCGGCAGCGCGAAGATGGAGCCGGACGTGCTCGCGATCATGCGCGACGGCGACGTGAACGTCGCGCGCTTCCGCCCGCCCAAGCCGTACGCGGTGCGGCGGCTGAACAACCGGACGCACCGCAAGCTGCTCGTCGCCGATGGACGCGTCGGGCTGACCGGGGGCGTGGGCATCGCGGAGGAGTGGACGGGCGACGCGCAGGATCCCGAGCACTGGCGCGACACGCACGTGCGCGTGACCGGGCCGGCGGTGCTCGGCCTGCAGGGCGCGTTCGCCGAGAACTGGCTGGAGGCGACCGGCGACGTCCTCGTCGGGCCCGGCTACCTCCCCGACCTCAGCTCGGGGGGTGACGACGGCGGGGCGATGCAGGTCGTGCGCTCGTCGGCCGGCGTCGGCGACACGAACATCGAGGCCCTGTACTTCCTGGCCATCGCGTCGGCCAAGGAGCGGCTGGACCTCACGGCGGCCTACTTCGTGCCCCGTCCGGCCTTCATCGAGGCCCTCTGCGATGCGGCCCGGCGCGGCGTCGCGGTGCGCGTGCTCGTCCCCGGCCCCCACATCGACAAGGGCTTCGTGCGGGTGGCCGGACGCGCGACCTACCAGGAGCTCCTCGAGTGCGGCGTGCGCATCTGGGAGTACTGCCCCACGATGCTGCACGCGAAGACGCTCAGCATCGATCGCGCTTGGTCGTCGGTCGGGTCGGTGAACTTCGACAACCGCTCCTTCCAGCTGCACGACGAGGTCACGCTGTGCGTGCAGAGCGAGCGGTTCGCGGGGCTGCTGGAAGAGCAGTTCGAGCGCGACCTCGAGGTGTCCGAGGAGATCGACGAGGATCGCTGGGGAGATCGCAGCGTCCTGCATCGCGCGCAGGAGCAGGTGCTGCGCCTCGCGCGTCGCGAGCTGTAACGCGCGACGAGCAGGTGTGACGGGACGCCACCTGGGGTGGCCTGCGCCGGCGCCCCGGCGCGCCGATCCTCTCCGTGTCCCAAGCACCACCCAGGAGTCACAGATGACCAAGCCCCGCATCCTCGCCGCCCTGACCGCGGCCGCCGTGCTCGCCGGAGGCACCGGCACCGCGCTCGCCCAGGGCGAGGGCGACACGACGATCACGGTCGGTCCGCGCACCGTCCTCACCGCAGGCGACACCGCGCCCTTCGACGCGCCCGGCGTGCGCGCGATCCGTCGCGGCCAGCCGATCCCGAGCGGCTATCGCCTGATCGGCCGGCAGGTCTCCGGCTACAGCGGCGGCATCGGCGCGGCGATCCGCTTCACCTGCCCGGACGGCAAGCGCCTGAAGACGTTCGGCCTGACCGGCCACGCCGGCTTCCTCGCGGAGCGTGCCTACGTGGACCACCGCTCGACGGTGATCGTCAGCATCGCTCGCACCGGCGACTCCGGCACGATCTACGCCGTCTGCCGTTAGGGCTGCCGGAGGACGCTCGGCAGCTCCATCAGCCACCTGGGCAGGTCGCGCCGCGCCCGCTCCAGGGCGCGGCGCAGCCCGGTGCGGGCGGCATCGCCGTGCACGCTCGCGCCGTGGCCGACGAGGAGATACTCCGGCGCGAAGCCGCACAGCGCCTTGGGCGGCAGCGGGCGCAGGAGCGCGTGGACGCCCAGCGGCTCGTCGCGGACCGTGAACCAGGGCGTCGTCCCGACCGCCTCGCCGACGACGAGGGTCCGCTGGGCCGGCCACCAGAGCGCGCGCTCCACCCACTTCGGCCACGACAGCACGTGCACGACCTCGAACGGGCTGCCCGGCAGCTCGGCGGGGAGTCGCGCGTGCGGGACGCCGAGCCGCGCGGCGATCGCCGCGGCGTCGCGGTTGTGGCGGTCCACGAGCTGCACCACGCCCACGACCTCCCCGAGGGCCTGGCCCCGCTCGACGGCACCCGGCGAGTCGACCGGATCGACGAGCCACACCCGGCCGCCGTCTGCGAGCGCGTGCGAGGCGCGCGCCATCGGCTCGTCCTGCACGCAGCTGATGCCGAAGGGCAGCTCGTGGAACGTGGCGGTCACGGGACCTGACGCTAGGGGTCCGAGCGCATCGCGGCTTGCGGCGTGGGTTATAACGTTACGTACTGTGACGGAAAGAAACCGGAAGACCGCGACCCTCGCCCTTCTGGCGTTCGCGATGCTGATCGTCTCGCTCGACCAGTACATCGTGGTCGTGGCGCTGCCCGACATCGGGAACGACCTCGGCTACTCGGCTCAGACGCTGCAGTCGGTGATCAGCGCCTACGCGATCGCCTCCGCCGGCTTCCTCCTTCTCGGCGGTCGCGCGTCCGACGTGCTCGGCCGGCGCCGGATCTTCGTCGCCGGCCTCGGGCTGTACGCGGTGGCGTCGCTGGCGGGAGGCCTTGCGTCCGCGCCCGAGGTGCTGCTCGTCGCACGCGCCCTACAGGGCCTCGGTGGAGCCCTCGTCTTCCCCTCGACGCTTGCGATCATCAACACCACGTTCGCCGAAGGCCGCGAGCGCAACCGCGCCGTGGCGGTATGGGGAAGCGCAGGCGCGGCCGGCCTGGTGATCGGCGTCCTGCTCGGCGGCGTCCTCACGCACACGTTCGGCTGGGAGGCCGTGTTCCTCGTGAACGTGCCGCTCGCCGGGCTGGCCGCGATCTCGGCGCTCCGCGTGGTCTCACCCGACCGCCCGCCCGAGACGCGGCGTACCTTCGACCTCCCCGGCGCGTTGAGCGCCACGTTCGGCGTCACGCTGCTCGTGCTGGCGCTGGTCCGGGGTCCTGACGCGGGCTGGGGATCTCCCGGCATCCTCGTCAGCGTTGTCGCGGGACTCCTCCTGCTCGGGGCGCTCGCGCTGATCGAGCGTCGCAGTCGCGATCCACTCCTGCCGCCGCGCCTGCTGGCCAACCGCTGCGTCCGGGTCGCGATCGCGATCGCCCTGCTGTTCTCTGCCACGTTCGGCTCGGTCCTCTACTTCCTCTCGCTCTTCTTCCAGGACGTGCGCGGCTTCGACGCGCTGCAGACCGGCATCGCGTTCCTGCTGCCGACGGTCTTCGTGGTCGCCGGCTCGGCGCTTGGAGGCAGGCTCGCCACGCGATTCGGCCTGCGGCGCACGCTCGCCGACGCGCTCTCGCTCGGCCTGCTCGGCGCGGCCGCGCTCGGTGTCGCGATGTCGCCCGACGCCTCCTACGCACGGCTCGTCCCCGGCCTCGTGGCGCTGAGCACGGCCGACGGCGTCGTGTTCACGACGATGTTCATCGCCGCCGGGACCGGCGTGTCCGACCGCGACCAGGGCGTGGCGTCGGCCGTCGCGTCCACGGGCAGCGGGGTCGGCGCCGCGCTCGGCCTCGCCGTGCTCGTGCTCGTGGCGAACGCCGGCACCGACGGCCGCTCGGGCGAGGCGCTGCGCGTCGCCACCGCGGACGGCCTGAGTGCGGCGGTCCTCGTCGTCGCCGCCGGCATCGCGCTGACGGCGCTGCTCGCCGTCGCGCTTACGCCCAGGCCGGCGCGCGTCGAGGAGGCGCCATGCCCGCGCCGGATGGCGCCCCTGGGATGACACCGGCCCTACGCGTGACGATGGTGCAGCTCGGGATCGCCGCTCACGCGGCGGCTGTGCTCGAGGAGCCGCGGGTAGTCGACCGCGATGCCCTGCAGCAGCGCCTCGACGACCCGTTCGATCTCGGCGTCCGTGGTCGGCGCGTGCCCGAACAGCAGCCGGTAGTAGACCACCGAGCCGATCAGATCGATCAGGACGTCGCGGTCGACGTCCTCGCGAAGGTCGCCCTGCGCGTACCCGCGGTCGATCGTCTTCTGCACCGCCGCGCGCGGGGGCTCGAACAGCGTGCGCATGAACGCCGCACGCAGCTCCGGATCGGCGGCGCAGTCGGCGTAGAGCGGGGCGAGGACGTCGGGCGGCATGCGCCGGAACGCCGCGACGAAGACCTTCAGGCACTCATCCAGATCGCACAGGGTGCAGCCCGTGTCCGGCGCGCTCGCATCGCCGAGCCGCAGGCCCAGCGCCGCCAGCACCAGGCGCTGGCGGCCCGACCAGCGCCGGTAGATCGCCGGCTTGGACGTTCCGGCGCGCCGCGCCACGCCCTCCAGGGTCAGGCGCACGTAGCCGGATTCGTCCAGCACGGCGAGCGTCGCGTCCAGGACCGCTCGATCGATCTGGGCGTCTCGTGGGCGACCGACGCTCGATGGCACCCTTCGATTCTAGGTGCGTTTCGTCACGGGCCGTAACGCAGCTCCCAAGCGGAGCGCGAGCGGGCAGACGAGCAGGTTCAGCGCCCCGGCGATGACGAACGGCAGGCTCACGTCGGCATGGAACAGCGGCAGCCACACGACCGGAGCGACGGCCAGGCCGACGAAGCGAAACGCGCTGTAGACGGACGTGGCGCCGCCGCGGTTCCCCGGCGCCGCCTGCACCGCCATGCTGCCCAGGCCGGCCCAGACGAGGGCGGCTCCGACTCCCGCGAAGGCCCAGGCCGCGGCGACGACGCCGATCGACGACGCGAGGCCGATGACGGGCAGCGCGACGGCGCAGACGACCGACCCCAGCGCCGCCGCCGTCCCCGGACCGAACCGGTCGGCGAGCACGCCGGCGAGCCGGCCGCCGAGGATCCCGGTGACGCCGAACCCTGCGACCACGAGGCCGGTCGTCGTCGGGCCCGCGCCCAGCTCATCGGCGACGAGCAGCGCGACGACGAAGGACACCCCGCCGATCCCGAGGTAGGCGACCGCCGCCACGGCGCTGATCGAAGCGACGCGCCGGGTCAGCGCGCTGCGCAGCCGCGGCGGCTCGGCGCTCGAGGCCGAGCCGGTCGCCATCGGGAGCGCAGCCAAGCCGGCCGCCAGGACCGCCGGCACGATGAACGCCAGCCGCCAGTCGACCTCCCCCGCCAGACCGCCGACCAGCGGCGAGAGCACGACGCCCGCGGTCTGCACCGCGACGAACGTGCCGACGAGCCGGCCGAGCCGGCCCGGCGCCGCGCCGCTCGCGAGCGCCGCGAGCAGGAGGGGCGACAGGAACGCGTTCACCGCGCCCTGAAGCGCGCGCCCGACGAGGAAGAGGCCGATGCCGGGCGCGACCACCGTGAGGATCGAGACGGCGGCGTAAAGCAGGTAGGCGACGCGCACGGTGCGGCCAAGCCCCCACCGCTCGCCCAGCGTGCCGGACACGAGCTGGATGACCGCGAACGGCACCATGTAGACCGTGATCCCTGCGGTCACGGCCCCCGTCGTGGTCGCGAAGTCCTCGCGGACCTGCGGGATGAGCACGGAGAGGACGCCGGACCCGAACGGGCCCAGCATGCCTCCTGCGTAGAGGGCGAAGCGGCGCCCGCCGCCGGGTGGGTCCTCAGGCGCCGAAGCCGACCCGGCTCTCGTCCCGATCGGTCTTCACGTAGACGACCTGCGACAGGTTCGCTCGCACGGTGCCGTCGTCGACGGTGATGTCGTGCCAGTCGCCGGCGGGAAGCGCCTTCAGCAGCGCGTCGAGGTCAGGGTCCTGCATCTTGAGGGCGAGCACCTGGCTGCCCTGGAAGCCGATGGTGACGCGCTGGAGCGCCATGGGTCAGTGCACCTCCGGGGGTTGGACGATCTCGGTGAGCACGCCGCCGGTTGCCGCCGGGTGCAGGAACGCGACCCGCGTGCCGCGGATGCCGCGGCGTGGCTCCTCGTCGAGCAGCCGCAGTCCCGCGGTGCGCGCGTCGCGCAGCGCCAGGTCGATGTCGGTCACCCGATAGGCGACGTGATGCAGCCCGGGCCCGCGCTTGGCCAGGAACCGCCCGACGGGCGTGTCGGGATCCAGCGCGGCGAGCAGCTCGACGTGGCCCTCGCCCACGTCCAGCAGCACGGCCTCAACGCCCTGCTCGGAAACGGTCTCGCGGTGGACCTCGGGGAGTCCGAGCGGACCGCGATAGAGCTCGAGCGCCGCGCCGAGGTCGTCGACGGCGACGCCGATGTGATCGATCCGGTCGAGCCTCACCGGGCCGAGATACTAGGACCCGGCGGACTCCCCGGTCATCGCGGCGACGCGCAGCTTGCGCGCCTCGCCGAGGATGCGGTCGAGGTCGCGGCGGTCGAGCGCCTCGCGCTCGAGCAGCTCGTGGGCGAGCTGGTCGAGCTTCTGCCGGTGCCCATCCAGCAGCGACTGGGCGAGGCTCTGGCCCTCGAAGGCCAGCTCGCGCTGCTCCTCGTCGCGGATGCGAAGGGTGATGTCCGAGACCGCGTCGACCTCCAGGACCGCGCGCTGCGGCGTCTCGGCGCTGCCCATCGCGTACTGGTGGACCATGGCGTGCGTGATCTCGGCGACGCGCTTGAGGTCATCCGCGGCGCCGGTCGTAACCTCGCCGAACACGAGCTGCTCGGCGGTGCGTCCGGCGAGCAGGACCGCGATGCGGTCGATGAGCTCGCGCCGCGTCTTCAGGTAGCGGTCCTCCTCCGGGAGCGACATCGCGTAGCCAAGTGCGCTGCCGCGCGGCACGATCGAGACACGGTGGGGCCGGTCGACGCCCGGCAGGAGCTCGCCGACGAGCGCATGGCCCGCCTCATGGAACGCGACGACGCGCCGCTCGTGCTGGTTCAGTGCACGGCGCGACCGCACGCCGGCGACCACGCGCTCGAACGCGCCGTCGAAGTCCGCCTGGATCAGCGCGCGACCGCGGCGCCGCGCGCAGCGGATCGCGGCCTCGTTGCAGAGGTTCGCCAGCTCGGCGCCGCTCAGTCCACTCGTCTGGCGTGCGAGCGTGCCGAGGTCGACGTTCGAGAGCGGCTTGTTGCGCGTGTGGACCTCCAGGATCGCGCGACGCCCCGACACGTCGGGCGGGGACACGAAGACCTGGCGGTCGAACCGACCCGGGCGCAGGAGCGCGGGATCCAGCTTGTCGAGGAGGTTCGACGCCGCCATCACGACGACGCGATCGCTGGAGCCGAAGCCGTCCATCTCGACGAGCAGCTGGTTCAGCGTCTGCTCGCGCTCGGCGTTGTTGTCGGACCCGCGCCGCCCGCCGACGGCGTCGAGCTCGTCGATGAAGACGATCGCCGGCGCGGCCTTCGCCGCCTCGCGGAACAGGCGCCGGATGCGCGCCGCGCCGAGGCCGGCGAACATCTCGACGAACGAGGCGGCGGACTGCGAGAAGAACTGGGCGCCCGACTCGTGGGCGACCGCCTTGGCCAGCAGGGTCTTGCCTGTGCCGGGCGGGCCGTGCAGCAGCAGGCCCTTGGGGACCTTCGCGCCGACCTTCCGGAACGCCTCGGGATCACGCAGGAACTCCACGACCTCGCGCAGCTCCTCCTTCGCGTCGTCGACGCCCGCGATCTCGTTCCAGCCGATGGCGTGCTTGACGTCGGGTTTGATCTGCTGCGGCTTCGTCCGGGGCATCAGGCGGATCGTCCGCCAGAGGAAGCTCGCGATGATGATCATGAAGAGGAGCGAGAAGACTCCCTGCCACTCCAGTGCCCAGTCCCTGAACGCGTCCATATGGAAGTCAGATCGGCAGCGAGCGCCCGGTCCCTGAGTCATCCGTGTGCCGAGCGGCCGGCATGGGCATGCTTCGCCGGTGCCCGATGCGGTGATCTTCGACCTCGACGGCGTCCTGCTGGACTCCGAGCAGCGCTGGAACGAGGCCAAGCGGGCGCTCGTAGGCGAGGTGGGCGGCACCTGGCTGGACGAGGCGCCGCAGCGCATGATGGGCATGAGCTCGCCCGAATGGGCGGCCTACATGCGTGACCACCTGCAGGTGCCGCTCGACGTGGACGCGATCAACCGCGAGGTCGTTCGGCGCATGGAGGAGGGCTACGAGGCCGGGCTCCCGCTGCTGCCCGGTGCGCTTGACGCCGTCCGAGCCCTCGCGGCGCGCTGGCCGCTCGGGCTGGCCTCCTCGGCCAACCGCGAGATCATCGACCTGTTCCTCGAGGTCGCGGGCGTAAGAGAGCTGTTCGGCGCGACGGTCTCCTCGGAGGAGGTCGCGCGCGGCAAGCCCGCGCCGGACGTCTACCTCGCCGCGGCCGAGCGGCTCGGCGTCGCGCCGGGGCGCTGCGTTGCGATCGAGGACTCCGCGAACGGGCTGCGCGCCGCGCACGCCGCGGCCATGACCGTCATCGCGGTGCCGAACCCGCACTACCCACCCGACGAGGACGCGCTGGCCCTCGCGGCTGCGTCGGTCGACATCCCTGGCGACGTGACGCCCGCGCTCGTCGAGCGGGTCGGATAGCGCCCACTACGTCACGAGCTCCAGCCGCGGGTTGGGCTTCAGCAAGCGACCGACCTTCGCGACGGGTCGCCCCTCGAGCTGCACGACGTCGGCGGTGAAGTCGTTCGCCCCGCGGATGAGCGAGGAGCCGACGCCATAGGCGTCGACGGGGACGCCGGCGTCCTCGAACTCCCGGATGCGCGCCGTCGTGAAGCCGCCCGAGACGACGATCCGGACGCGCTCGTGGCCGGCGGCGTCGAGGGCATCGCGCACCTTGCGCACCAGGCGCGCGTTCACGCCCGTCGGGCGGAAGTCGCCCATCTCGTGCCAGAGCGAGCTGTCGACGACCGTGTCGCTGGTGTCCAGCCGCACGCCCCACAGGCGGTCGCCGAGCGCGTCGGCGACCGCGATGGCAGTCCCCACGGAGTCGTTGTCGAAGTCCACCAGGACGGTGACGTTCATCTGGCCGGCGTAGCGATCGGCGAACTTGCGCGCCGCGAGGACGGTATCGCCGCCGTAGGCCGCGATGAGGCCGTGCGGCACGGTCCCGATCCCGCGGCCGCCCCACCACGAGGCCTGCGCGTCGGTCGAGACGCCGATGGCGCCGGAGACGTGCGCCGCCCATCCGTCGCCGGTCTGCACGAGCCAGTGGTCGTGGCGGGCGGGGAAGTAGAAGATCTGCTTGCCGCGGGCCGCCTCCACGACGTCGTGGACGTTGCGCATGATCAGCGTCCGCCGCGCGAGGGAGCCGAGGTAGACGGTCTCCAGGTGGGCGAACAGCGCGTAGTCGCCTTCGATGGTCATGACAGTCTCGCGTGGCGCGATCCGGTCGCCCTCGAAGAGCGCGCGCACCTCGAGCCGGTCCCAGCCCGGCTCCCACTCGCCGTCGGGCGTGAAGTTGCCGGAGCACTCGCGGAGGATGGCGATCGCCTCATCGATCCCGCCGAGCACGGAGTCCTCCTTCTGGAAGACCTGCATGAGGACGTGCGGATGGTGATCGTCGGCGGTGAGCAGGTCCCGCGTGAGCGTGAAGTAGGCGTCGGAGTAGTAGCCGGCCCGGATGCGCTCGACGGGGAGCCGGAAGACGGCGGGATCGAGACGGGTGCGCTGCGCGGTGCTCAGGACGCTCCTCGCTCCACGCGGAGGATCTCTGCGAGCGCCGCGCGACCCACCTGCAACTGGTCCTCGGTCGGCTCGCGCGTGCCGAGCAGCCGCTGCAGCTCGTGGCCGGGGCGGCGCAGCAGCCGCGCGGCGCGCGTGGACCCATGGCGCTCGGCCCACACGAAGACCTCCACGGCGATCCCCATCGACGCCAGCGCGACGGCGCCCTGGGCGACCTGGCTGGGCTCCTTGGCGAGGCGCTTCAGCAGCGCGGTGCCGGTCAGGTTGGCGGCGAGCATCGGCGCCATGAGGTGCGAGCCGCAGCGATCGTGCTCCTTCGCCGCGTCGGCAGCGTCGCCGTCGCTCTCGTAGGCGGCGATCGCCTTGTGCTCCACGCCGTGCCACTCCGCGACCTCGCCGCCGCGCAGCGCCACGACGCTCGGCAGGATCGACAGCGCGGCGAGCGCCGCCTCGCCGCCGCCCCGGCGCCGGACGAGATGGCCTCCCGCGCTGGCGGCCGCCACAGCGGCGAGCACCTTCGCGTCCTGCCACGGCAGCCTCGCCTCCGGGAGGCCGCGCTTGACGAGCGGCAGCACAGCGACCGCCTCGGCGAGGCGCAGCAGCCCTCGGACGCCCGCGACGCCCTCCGCCACCCGCAGGCGCGGCTTGCGTCCGGAAGCCACGGCGATCGTCCCGTCCTCGCGCCGGACGGCGGCCGACCAGTGAGTGGGGCCGTGCACGAGCAGGCCGTTGCGCAGCGCCATGCCCCCGAGTCGCAGCTTCTCATCAGCCACCGAGCAGCTCCTTCGTCACGTCGCGATAGCAGGCCGTGGCGAAGCCGACGTCGCGCGCGTCGATGCGCTCGTCGGCCGCGTGCAGCAGCGGCCACGTGTCCTGCAGGGTCATGTGGCGGTGGGGGAAGAACCCGTAGGCCACGCAATCGGGGAAGGCGGCGCGGAACGTCCGTGAGTCCGTGAACGCGGGCAGCATCGTCGGCACGACCCGCGCGCCCGGGTCGTTGGCGTGCACCCAGCGCTCGAGCGCCGCGTACAGCGGCGTCTCGGGCGGCGACGAGTTGCCGACGACCTCCTCGAAGAACGTCAGGCGGTAGCTCGCGTCGCCCAGGACCTCCTCGATCCGCGCCAGCACAGCGTCTCGGTGCATGCCGGGCGGCGTGCGGCAGTCGACCTCGAGCTCGGCGCGTGCGGGGATGACGTTGATCTTCTCGCTCGCTGTCGCGCGTGTCGGCGACAGCGTTACGCCGAGCATCGGCTCCACGAAGCTCGCGAGCCACGGATCCTCGGCGCGGACCTGGTCGAGCGCCCGCCCGGGATCGCCGTCGACGTCGACGCCGAGCGCCGCGAGCAGGGCGCCGGGAGCGTCGGTGACGTCGTACGCGGGGCGGCGGTCGCGCATCGCCGCAAGCAGCGGGGCGAGCTTCAGGAGCGCGTTGTCGCCGCTGTTGGGGTTCGACGCATGGCCTGCGACGCCATCCGTCGTGAGCTTGAAGCGGAAGACGCCCTTCTCGGCGACGCAGATCCCGTACAGGCGCTGCCCGCCGTAGGGCATCACCGACCCGCCGCCCTCGTTGAGCAGGTAGTCACAGCGCACGAGCTCCGGATGATTAGCGGTCAGCCAGATCGCGCCCTCGCCCCCGCCGCGCTCCTCGTCGACGACGACCACGACGAGGAGGTCGCCGCGGGCCGGGCGCCAGCCGCCGCGCGCGAGCGAGATCGCCGCCGTGACCTCCGCGGCGGTCTGCGACTTCATGTCGATCGCGCCGCGACCCCACACCTCGCCGTCGATCAGCTCGCCCGACCAGGGGTCCTGCCGCCAGTCCTCCGCGGTCGCGAGCACCGTGTCGATGTGCGACAGCAGGCACAGCACCGGCCCGTCGGCGCGGCCGCGCAGCCGGGCGACGAGGTTCGGACGCTCCTCCGTGCGACCCACCAGGGTCACCTCGAAGCCCGCTCCCTCCAGGAGGCCGCCGAGAAGCTCCTGGGCGGGTCGCTCCGCGCCCGGGGGGTTGACGGTGTGATGGCGGATGAGCTGCCCGAGCAGCGCGACCGCCTCCTCCTGGAGCCCAGGCATCGGCGGAAGGGTACCGTCGAGGGCCGTGCCCACCCCGGCCCTCGCCCTCAGCGCGGTGCGCAAACGCTACGGCCGCACGGAGGCGCTCGCGGGCGTCGATCTCGAGGTGGCCGAAGGCGAGCTCGTCGGCCTGCTCGGGCCCAACGGCGCGGGCAAGTCCACGCTGACGAAGATCGCCTGCGGCCTCGTCCGCCCGACCGGCGGCACCGCGGTCGCGTGCGGACACCGCGCGGGCAGCGTGGCCGCGCGGGCGGCCACGGGCTATCTCGCCGAGCTGTTCCGCTTCCCCGGCTGGGCGACCGCCGACGAGCTGCTCGAGCTGCACCAGCGCCTTGCGCGCTCGGACGGCGGCCCGGCGGAGCGTGGCGAGCTGCTGGAGCTGGTCGGCCTGGCCGACGCACGCACCCGCAGTGTCGAGACGATGTCGAAGGGGATGCAGCAGCGCCTGGGCATCGCGCAGGCGCTGATCGGCTCGCCGCGGCTCGTGCTCCTGGACGAGCCCACGAGCGCGCTGGACCCCGCCGGGCGCCGGCTCGTGCGCGGGATCCTGGAGGGCATGCGCGAGCGCGGCGTCGCCGTGCTCCTCAACTCCCACCTCCTCAGCGAGGTCGAGCTCGTCTGCGACCGCGTCGTCATCATCGCCCGCGGCCGGACGGTCACCGAGGGCGCACCGGAGGCGCTCACGCGCGCCGGCGGCGTGGAGGTCGACCTCGACGGGGGCACGCGGCACTTCCCGGACGCGCGGCGCGAGGACGTGCCGGAGCTCATCGCGCGCCTCGTCGCCGACGGCGAGCAGATCTACGGCGTGCGCGTCGTGCGCGAGACGCTCGAGGACGCCTACCTCGAGGCGGTGGAAGCCCGGTGACCGACGACCTCCGCACGATCGCCGGCTACGCCCTGCGCGAGGCGCTGCGCCGCCGCGTCCTGTCGGTCGTGGTGATCCTCACGCTCGGCTTCCTCGCGCTGTACTGGCTGGGCGTGCGCGAGGCGTTCGACGAGGTCCAGTCGCTCGGCGGCGTGCCGGACCTCGAGGAGGAGACGCTCGTGGGCGCCACGCTCATCGGCCTGGCGATGTTCGTCACGCTCTTCCTCGGCGTCGTGCTGGCGGTGTTCCTGACGCTCAGCGCGGTGCGCGGCGACGCCGAGCGCGGGCTCCTGCAGCCGCTCGTCGTGCGGCCGGTCGGGCGGACGACGCTGCTGCTCGCGCGGTTCCTGGCCGCCTCGGCGGTGTGCATCGCGTACGTGGAGATCGTGCTCGCGACCGCCGTGGTCATCACCGGCGCGACCGGCGGCTGGTGGCCGAGCGATCCGGTCCTCGTCGGCATGGGCCTCGGCGCGGCCGTCGTGATCGTCGTGGGCATCTCGCTGCTCGGCTCGACCGTGCTCTCCACGACGGCGAACGGCATCGCGGTGTTCATGGTCTTCGGCGCCGGGCTCGCCGCGGGGCTGCTCGGCCAGATGGGCGAGGCGCTCGGGTCGCACACGCTGAGCCGGATCGCCTCGATCGCCTCCTGGGCGCTCCCGTTCGAGGCGCTCTACCAGTCCGCGCTACACACGCTCACCGCCGACATCACCGGCGTCGCCGGCGTCGCGGTCCGCCTGGGGCCCTTCGGCGGTGCCCAGGAGGCGGGCGCTGCGTTGTGGCCCTACGCGCTGGCCTACCTCCTCGCGACCGGCGCGATCGCGGACCTGGCCTTCCGGCGCCGGGACCTGTAGAAGCCGCTCGATGGAAGGCCAGCTCTTCCCGACCGACGACGAAGCCCCGCCCGGACGGACGTCCGTCCCGCGCGCCGAGGGGCCGCTCCCGGTGCGCCTCCGCCCGGTCGTCCTCGACGAGATGGTTGGCCAGGAGCACCTCCTGGGGACGGCGGAGGAGCCGACGGCGCTGCGCCGCGCGATCGCGGAGGGCCGGCCGCACTCGATGGTCCTCTACGGCCCGCCGGGCAGCGGCAAGACCACGCTCGCCCGGGTGATCGCGACGACCGCAAGCGCAGCGTTCGAGGAGCTCAGCGCGGTGGAGGCGGGCCGGGCCGAGGTGCGGGCGGTGCTCGAGCGAGCCGAGCATCGCCGGCAGGCCTCGGGGACGCCCACCATCTTCTTCCTGGACGAGATCCACCGCTTCAACAAGGCCCAGCAGGACGCGCTGCTGCCCGCGGTCGAGGAGGGGCTCGTGACGCTCATCGGCGCCACGACCGAGAACCCGTACTTCGAGGTGAACTCGGCGCTGTTGTCACGCGTGCGGATCTACGAGCTGCGGGAACTGTCGCGCGACGACATCGAGACGCTCCTGCGCCGTGCGCTCGACCGCGAGGGGCGCGCCGACGCGATCGACGAGGACGCGATCGCGTTCCTCGCCGACCGCAGTGGAGGGGACGCCCGCGTCGCGCTGGGCGCGCTGGAGATCGCGCTGGAGTCCACCGACCACGTCACGATCGAGCTCGCCGAGGAGGCGCTGCAGCGGCGGGCGCTGCGCTACGACAAGAGCGGCGACCAGCACTACGACTACATCTCCGCGTACATCAAGGCGACGCGAGCGTCCGATCCCGACGCCGCGCTGTACTACCTCGCGGTGATGCTCGAGGGCGGCGAGGACCCGCGCTTCCTCGCCCGGCGCATGGTGGTCCTCGCCTCCGAGGACGTCGGCGCCGCCGATCCGACCGCGCTCACCGTCGCGACCGACACGGCGGCGGCGGTCGAGCACGTCGGGATGCCCGAGTGCGTCTACGCGCTGGCGCAGTGCACGATCCACCTTGCGCTGGCGCCGAAGTCCAACGCGGCGGCACGGGCGATCGGCGCGGCCCGCGAGCACGTCCGGCGCTTCGGGGCACAGCCGCCGCCCTCCTACCTGCGCAGCGCGGCCTACCCCGGCGCCGCCGCGCTGGGGCGCGGTCGCGGCTACGACTACCCCCACGACCACCCCGGGCACGTCTCGTCGCAGGACGTCATGCCCGAGGAGGTCGCCGGGGCGCGCTTCTACGAGCCCGACGAGGCCGAGCCCGAGGCTGCCCGGCGGCTGGCCGAGCTGCGGCGGATGCGCGGCGTGCAGGACTAGGGTCCTAGGCCTGCCCCGGGTCGCCGGCATGGAACAGCGACCGCGGCGTGATCCGCTCGTGGCACGGGTTGTCGGCGCGCTGGGCCAGGTAGGAGGCCGCCTGCGAGCCGGTGATGCCGTAGAGCGCCAGCACGCGCCCCATCGCCTCTTCCCACAGCCCGCACTGCGTCTGCAGGTCCATGCCGCCCGTGACCTCCGGAACGCTGCCGGGGTGGTCGCCGGCCCGCTCGCTCCAGGTCTGCGCCGTGGCCACCGGAGCCGCTCCGGCCCCGCAGGCCAGCACGATCGCCGCCAGCTTCGCGATACGACGCTTGCTCTTGCGCATCTCTGCGTCCCTCCGTGTCCGTGAGCCGCCCATGCGGCTCATCGGGGCGCAGCGTCCGCCGAGGCGGTAACAAACCACCCCTCGAAGCGGTAACAGCGCGCTGACGCGCGCTGGTACGGTCGCTCTGGCCTGGACAGATCGCTATGGACTTCCGACTCCTCGGCCCGCTGGATGTCAGCGAGCACGGTCGCTCGATAAGCCTCGGCGGGCCCAAGCAGCGGGCGGTCCTCGCGCTCCTGCTGCTGCACCCGGGCGAGACGGTCTCGACGGATCGGATCGCGGAGGCGCTCTGGGGTGAGCGACCGCCCGCCACGGCCGCGAAGGCGATCCAGATGGGCATGTCGCGGCTGCGCAAGGAGCTCGGGCCGAACCGTCTCTCGACGCGCGCGCCGGGCTACGTGCTGCACGTCGGCCCCGAGGAGGTCGACGCCGCCCGCTTCGAGGCGCTCCTGGACGCGTCACGCAGCGCGGATCCTCCCGAGGCTGCGAAGCTGCTGCGCGAGGCGCTCGGGCTCTGGCGGGGGCCGGCGCTCGCCGATCTGGCGTACGAGGGCTTCGTCCAGCCGCACATCGCCCGACTCGACGCGCTCCGGCTTACGGCCATCGAGGCGCGTATCGACGCCGAGCTGGCCACCGGCCGCCACGCGGAGCTCATCGGCGAGCTGGACGCGCTCGTCCTCGAGCACCCGCTGCGCGAGCGCCTGCGGGCGCAGCTCATGCTCGCGCTCTACCGGTCCGGCCGCCAGTCCGACGCGCTGGCGGCGTACCGCGCGGCGCATCGGACGCTGCTGGACGAGCTGGGACTCGAGCCCGGCCCCGAGCTCCAGGCGCTCGAGCAGGCCATCCTGCGACACGATCCCGCGCTGGACGCGCCGCGGCAGGCAGTCGGGACGCCGTCACGCGACCCCGATCGCTCCATCGTCGTCTTCCCCGCGACGCTCGCCGGGCTCGACCCGCTGCTGGAGCTCGCGACCGCGCTCGCGCGCGGCGGCCCGCCGACGGGCCTCGTGATCACGCTGGCGGTGCAGGCACAGGAGCTGGCGGAGACGACCGCGACGCTCGCCGCGTGCGCAAACCAGCTTCGGGCGGTCGGCATCGCCGCGCTGAGTGCTGCGTTCGCCTCGCCGACCCCGGGCGCCGACGCCGTCCGGCTGGCCGAGCGCCACGGCGCGGAGCTGCTCCTGGCCGACGGCGGCGAGGCGCCCCTGGAGGGCGACGCCGCGGTGCTGCTTGACCTGGCCGGCTGCGACGTCGCCCTGCACCTCCGGCAGAGCGGCACCGTGCGTGAGGGACCCGTGATCGTCCCCTTCGGAGCCGCGGAGCACGACTGGGCGGCGCTCGAGCTCGGCGTCGCGGCCGCCCGCGGGCTGAACGCCTCGCTGCTGCTCGCCGGTGCGGCGACCGACGGCCGCGGCGACGGGCGCAACGCGAGCCGGCTGCTGGCCGACGCCTCCCTCATCGTCCAGCGCCAGGCCGGGATCGCCGCGCAGCCCATGCTGACCACCCCGGGCCGCAGCGGCCTGCGCGAGGTCGCCCGCGACGGCGGGCTCCTCGTGGTCGGCCTGTCCGAGCGGTGGCGGGAGGAAGGGCTGGGCACCGCGCGCAGCGAGCTCGCCGCCGCGCCCCCCGCGCCGGTGGTGCTCGTCCGACGCGGCGAGCGCCCCGGCGACCTCACGCCCACGGACGCACGTACGCGCTTCGGGTGGTCGGTGACCGCCGCCCGCTCATGATCGCCGCCCTGACGCCCGGCGCAACCTTCGCTCGCCTGCGGATCGACGAGGTCATCGGCCGCGGGGGGATGGGCGTCGTGTACCGGGCCTTCGACCCGAAGCTGCAGCGCCCCGTCGCGCTGAAGCTCATCGCGCCGGAGCTCGCCGGCGACGAGCGATTCCGTCGGCGGTTCCTCCGTGAGCCTCGCGTCGCGGCCTCGCTCGAGCACCCGCACGTCGTGCCGGTCTATGACGCAGGCGAGCTCGACGGCACGCTCTACCTGGTCATGCGCCTCGTCGAGGGCGGCGATCTCAAGTCGCTGCTCTCGCGGCGGCCAGGACACGAGTGGCTCCTGCCGATCCTGGCGCAGATCGCGTCCGCCCTCGACGCGGCGCACCGTCGCGGGCTCGTCCACCGCGACGTGAAGCCGGCCAACATCCTGCTCGACCACGACGAGCACGCGCATCTCACCGACTTCGGCATCACGAAGGAGCTCTCCGGCGATTCGACCGGCAGCGGGCGGCTCGTCGGCACGCTGGAGTACCTCGCTCCCGAGCAGATCCGCGGAGAGCCCGTGGACGGGCGCGTGGACCAGTACGCGCTGGCCTGCGTCCTCTACGAGGGCATCACCGGCAACGCGCCGTTCCGCCGCCGGACCGAGGCCGAGACGCTCTGGGCGCACATGCAGGAGGACCCGCCGCCCGTGCGCCCGCCGGAGCTCGACGCGGTGCTGCAGCGCGGCCTGGCGAAGCAGCCGGACGACCGGTACGCCACCTGCGCCGAGCTCATCGGCGCCGCACAGGAGGCGCTCGGCCTCCCCGCCACCCGCGCCGCCGCGCCCGCTCGGCCGCGCAGGCGCGTGCGTCGCCCGCTGGCCCTCGCCGGCGCCGCGCTGGCGCTCGTGGCCGCGGGCGCGGGGGTCCTGGCGCTGACGTCCGGCGACGACGACGGCGGCCGCGACGAGGCGGTCCCGACGGGCAGCGGCGTCATCGCGTTCGACGGCTCGACGGGCCGCTTCGCGTCGCTGACGGAGTCGAAGGCGACGCCGAGCAACGTCGCCGTCGGGGAGGGAGCGATCTGGGCGCTGAGCACCGACGAGCGCACGGTGACGAAGATCGACCCGGCCACGCGCAAGGTCCTGCGGCGCTTCGAGATCGGCGGGATCCCCAGCGACATCGCCGCCGGCGCGGGCGCCGTCTGGATAGGCAGGGCGGGAGGGAGCGACGTCAACGGCACGGTCAGCGTCGTGCGCGTCGACCCGCACACGACGCGAGTGACCCACACGACGCGACTTCCCGCGCCCAAGGGCGACAGCCGCTGGCCGAACGTCGGCCTCCCCGGCATCGCCGTCGGCGCGGGCGCCGTCTGGGCCATCAACCCCGACGCGACGATCTCACGGCTCGACCCCGCGACCGGCGAGATCGTGGCCAAGATCGACGCCTACGCGGACACCATCGCGGCGGGCGGTGCGGGCGTCTGGTCCAGAGGCGACAGCTCGGTGTCGCGCATCGACCCGGCCAAGAACGGGATCGCCGAGACGATCGAGGTCAACGCCAACGAGCTGGTCGGCATCGCCGTCGGCGAGGACTCGGTGTGGGCGACGGCCGACCATGAGGGCCTGCTCTGGCGCATCGACCCCGGGCCTCCCAAGGCGATCGCGCGCAGCATCGAGGTGGGGGCCGGCGCGAGCTACGTGGCCTACGGCGGCGGGGCGGTGTGGGCCACCAACTACGTCGACGGGCGAATCTCGCGGATCGATCCGCGGACGAACCGGGTCACCGCGCGGGTGCCGATCGGCGCCGCGCAGGCGCTCGCCGCGGGCATGGGATCAGCATGGGTCAGCGTCGCCGGCGACCCGCCCGAGGGCGCCCTACCGGCCTCCTGCGACGCCGTTGCCTCCGGCGACCCGAACCCGGACCTCCTCATCGCGTCGGATCTTCCGCTGCAGGGGCCGAGCGCTGGTGACCGGCGGCCTCTGGTCGACGCGATCCGGCTCATCCTCCGGCGGCACGGCTTCCGGGCCGGCCGGTTCACGGTCGGGTACGCGTCATGCGACGTGTCGACCGCGCAGGCAGGCGTATGGGATTTCCGGCGCTGTGCCGCCAACGCCAAGGCGTATGCGGGCGCCGACCGGCTCGTGGCGCTCATCGGCCCGTACAACTCGCAGTGCGCCGCAGTCCAGCTGCCCATCCTGAACCGCGGTCGCACAGGCCCGCTCGCGACCATCAGTCCCTCGAACACCGTCCCCGGCCTGACCAGGCCGGTGTCCGAGCGCGGCGGGTACCGCAACGAACCCGACGTCTTCTACCCGACCGGCGTTCGGCACTACGTCAGGCTCGGTACCGCCGAGGACCTCGTCGGCGCCGGAGACGCCCTTCAGGCGAAGCGCCTGGGCCTGAGGAGCGCGTACCTGCTCGACGACGGGCAGGGCTCGCTGGACGTCTTCGTCACCGACTCCTTCCGGTACGCGGCCGGCAAGCTGGGGATAAGCATCGCCGGCCAGGCGCAGTTCGGCCCCGATGCGTCGAGCTACGACGCGCTCGCCCGGAGGGTCGCACGCTCGGGCGCGGACTGCGTCGTCATCGGCGGCGACATCTACGGAGGTGCGGCGCAGCTCGTGAAGGCACTCCGTGCGGTGGTGGACGACGACGTGGTCCTCATGACCGGCAGCTACGGATTCCACCCGATCCCGGACGCGCTCAAGCAGGCAGGGCGTGCAGCGCACGGGATGTACGTGAGCTCGGTGGACACGCCGGCGCCCCTCGCGGGGCTCGGGCGGCAGGCCCGGGAGCTCGCGCGAGACCTCGGCACGCCGCAGCCGGCGATGTTCGTGCCCCACGCTGCGCAGGCTGCCGAGCTCGTCCTCGACGCCATCGCACGCTCGGACGGCACTCGGGCGTCGGTGGTGCGAGAGCTGCGGCGTTCCGAGGTGAAGGACGGGATCCTGGGAAGCTTCGGCTTCGACCGCAACGGCGACATCACGCCCGCCAGGATCTCCATGCTGCGCATCACCGGCAGCGCGAAGCCGGGCAGCGAGCTCATCGGCGGCTACAACGGCGCCGTGCTGGAGCGGATCGTCGAGGTGCCGGCCGACCTCCAGCGCCCACGATCAGGCTGATGCGACGCCCCGCGCCTGCGGGATCAGCCTCAGCCGCTCGGGGGCGAACGGGACGACGAGACGCTTGACGTACTCGGCGCCACCGCGCACCGCGACGTCCCGCAATGGATCCCATCGGAAGCGGTATTGACGGCGCAGCGTCGGCGGCAGCCAGCCGATCGTCGCCTGGTTGACCACCTCGCGCAGCGGCAGGGCCACGAGCGGCACGGGCGGTCGGAAGACGATCCGCGTCGCCAGGTCGCGCGCATCGCCGGTCACGTGCAGGTCGCCGGACAGGAGCATCTCGCGCATGTAGGCGCGGAACGCCGCGTGGTCGGCCGGCATGTCGCCGTCGCGCAAGCCGAACAGGGATCCGACCACCCGGTAGTCCGCCCACAGCGCGTCGAGCTCGCGCGCGGTGAGCCCGCGGACGTAGCGCCGGTACACGAGCGAGGCCGAGTCCATGATCGTCGCCAGGATCCAGAGCAGGAGGTCGGGGTCGTCGGCGGCGTACGGCGTCCCCGCCGGCCACGGGCCGGCATCCGCCGGCAGCACGCCGCGCACCTTCGCGTGCACGGCGCGGACCCGCGCCGTCGCGGCGTCGGCCTCCTCCCGGTCGCCCCACGCGATGAGGTCGAGCACCTGCGCGGTGCGGCGCAGGCGCGCGTAGGGATCGTCCAGCGCCCCCGTGTGCGCGAAGAACCCGGCGAACGCGACGGGGTGTGCGGCCTGCATGAGCAGCGTCCGCGGCGTCGAGAACGCGACGACGGTCTCCCGTATGACGCGGCGGAGCATCGAGTCGTCGGTGAAGTACGAGCGTCTATCGTCTACGGCCATGCCGGCACAGGCCTACCCGGGAAAGGAATGCGTCTGCCAGTTCCGCCGCGGGATCTGCGACCAGACCTGCGTGCAGGACATGCTCGACACGCCGTTCTACATCGCATGCCTGCGCCTGAAGGGCCGTCGCTGCCTCGTCGTCGGTGGCGGGGAGGTCGGCCTGGAGAAGGTCGAGGGCCTGCTCGCGTGCGACGCCGACGTCGCGCTCGTCGCACCCGAGGCGGGCACGCAGCTGGTGGCCCTGGCAGATGAGGGCTCGATCCAGTGGGACGAGCGCGAGTACGTCGCGTCGGACCTCAAGGGCGCCTTCCTCGTCATCGCCGCGACCGACGACAGCGAGCAGAACATCCGCATCTACCACGACGCGGAGCGGCGGGCGATGCTCGTCAACGTCGTCGACGTCCCGCCCCTGTGCAACTTCATCCTCCCCGCGATCATCCGCACAGGCCCGCTCGCGATCGCGATCTCGACCGCCGGCGCGTCCCCCGCGCTGGCCAAGCGGATGAAGCGCGAGATCTCCGAGCTGTTCGGAGACGAGTACGCACGGCTCGCGGTGATGCTCAACGACGCGCGCGGCTGGGCGAAGGGAACGCTGCCGACCTACCAGGACCGCAAGGACTTCTTCGAGTCGATCGTGAACGGCGAGCCCGATCCGGTGGCGCTGCTGCGCAGCGGGGACGAGGCCGCGGTGCGCGACCTCATCGCCGCCGCCCAGCGCACCCACGCCCCCGCCTGAGAGGGCGCACTCGTGCGGACGGCGGTCCTGACGATCTCCAACCGCGTCTCCCGGCGCGAGGCCGAGGACGCCTCGGGCGAGCTGCTCGCCCGCATGGCCGAGGGGGCCGGGGCGGACGTCGACGCCATGGAGGTCCTGCCCGACGACCTCGGGCTCATCGAGGACCGGCTGCACCACTACGTCGACATGGCCTACGACCTCATCCTCACCACCGGCGGCACGGGCCTGACGCCCGACGACGTGACGCCGGAGGCGACCCAGCTGGTGATCGACCGCGAGGTGCCCGGCTTCCCGGAGGCGATGCGCGCGGAGTCCCTCAAGCACACGCCGATGGGCATGACGAGCCGCGAGGTGTGCGGCACCGCGGGGCGGACGCTGATCCTGAACTTCCCGGGCAGCCCGAAGGCGATCGAGCAGCTCTTCCCGGTGGTCGGCCCGGCGCTCGGTCACGCCGTCGCGCTCATCCACGGCGACCGTGGCCGAGCCGGCCATTGAGCTCGACGGGCTCGGCCGCCGCTTCGGCGAGCGCACCGCCCTTCGCGATGTGACGCTGACCGTGCCGGTCGGCGCGACGCTCGTCGTGCTGGGCCCCAACGGCGCCGGGAAGTCCACGCTGCTGCGCGTGCTCGCCGGCCTGCTGCGCCCGCACG
>Ga0081539_10001698_pt1 | contig 35504 bp, 33 predicted proteins | sample TabmetS4T2R2_FD_71023 | JGI IMG/M metagenome (GOLD analysis project Ga0081539, IMG submission 71023) | Tabebuia heterophylla rhizosphere microbial communities from the University of Puerto Rico - S4T2R2 | ecosystem: Host-associated > Plants > Roots > Rhizosphere ... | reverse complement strand
CTGGGCCAGCTCTTTAAACACCCTGATGATCGCTTCAGATTCGCCTACGAGTTCAGGCAAAGGCGGGGTACTGCTTGAGGGCCGTTGACGCTTGGCGAGCAGAGCTTCTTTAGCTTCCCTCTCGGCGGCGCGAAGTCGTTCGACCACCTTCCGCGAATACTGCTCAATCCGGTCTTCCTGGCATGGCTTGGATATGTAATCTGAAGCGCCATTAATGATGGCTTCGAACGGGGTGATAGAGCTTACCTGTGGGGCTGCGGTGATGACGATATGCACCTTCGGCCCTAACCTTCGCTTCAGTTCCGACAACAGGGTCTGGTCGCCCGAGGGGGCGACTCGCTGCGTCGAGATATCCGCATCGCAGAGAATGAGGTTCCATAAATAGCTGCCGATGATCCGCGAAGCCTCCGCGACCGAGGCGGCCTCGCACACTTTCCACTGCTGTCTGTGAAGCGCGTTACGCAGTACGCTGCGCTCTTCCGGATCGGGTTCGATTACGAGGGCATATAAATTCATCCGATGTCTTCCCGCTTGCTCGATGGAAATAACCCGGAGGGGGTCGGCGCAGAATACAGCATGATCAGAAGACCTGTCGGTCTCGCCTCGACTGTGTCCGATTTAGACAAAACGTGGATTAACGAGGTTGTCGGAAGCGGGCTAGTCTGGGAGGAAACGCTCCTCGTTCTCTTTGATAGCGCCGTAGCAGGTGCAGGACTTTCCTTTCAAACCTTCACGGTCGATGACTTTGATTTTACCGCGCCTGTAGTGAATCCATCCCGCGTCCTGCAATGCCAGCGCCACCTTAGTCACGGCCGACCGAGGTGTGCCGAGCATATACGAGATGTCCTCGTGTGTGAGGTCGAAGGTGTCGGACCGAACGCGGTCGCTCGTCATCAGCAGCCATCTGCACAGCCGTTCCTCGATTGGATGATAACGGTTACACGCGATCAGTTGGGCGATCTGCATCGCGAGTGAGTGTGTGTATCCAAGTAAAAGCGCGCGAAAACGTTCGCAGTGGTTGAATTCACGCTCAAAGATTTTAGCTTCGATTCGTAGTGCGCTGCCCGATACTTGAACAGTCGTGCGGAGCGGCGCGCGCTTGTCAGGCAGCACGCTCGGGATACCGACCATACCTTCACGGCCTATTGCCCCGGCCTCCATCGCCTCGTCCTCGCTGGTGACGGCCAGCAGAGAGATCATCCCGCCCAGCACGAAATAGGCGTGCCGAACATTGCCCCCCACGTCGTAGAGCACAGTCTTCCTTCGAAGTGTTACGCGCTCGAGGGACGGGGCCAGGCGCTCGACTTCGGCCCGCGGCAGCGCGGCTAATAGTCTGTTGGAAGATGCGAGCTGTTGTGAGGTTGCGGACATTTTATCCTTCCTCAAATCATCGCCATTTCAGTAGCCTGTCGAAACCTTATAAATATTCTGAGCGATAACAGTCAGTCATTAACTAACGCTTACCCTCAACCCGAGCAACCTGCTTCTTCCTGACGCCCTTGTGTGTCGCGACGGCAGGTAATTTTTCGGGGAGGTCATATTCATCGTTTACCAGCACGTCCACGCAGACCCCCGCCGCCTGCGCGTACTTCAACAGAACAGGCAGGGGAGGCTCGCGCGTGTCAAGCTCGTAGCCGGAGATGCTGCTCCGGAAAGAGCCTTCATCCAGGCCCAAGTGTCTGAGCATTCCATTTTGAGAAAGTCCGAGAGAGGTGCGGATGGCGCGGAGTTTTTCGGCAAGACGTGCTGGCCTTGGTCGTCGAATCGTTCCCATCAGGATTTCCCTCCTGATGGGTTTGCCTTGGATTCGTGTCGGCGTGGCCTAGAACGAAATCGTTCTAACGGTGAATCGTGTGATTGCTTCGCCGAGAGTCTGTTCCATTTTGGCTCCCGAGCGGCAACCATCACTCTCGATGTTGAGCCGCTTCACGCATAACTCGTTGAGGGTACTGTTTCTATAATCCTCCCTACTTCAAGAATAGTGCAAGTAAAATTATCGATCCTGTTACTTACAACCGCCGTCCGCCACGGCATATCGTTCCTGTATATCCCTAGCCCATTTCCGAAAGGAAGTCTTGTTCCGCTTCCTTCAGAGCCCTTATATGCCAGTCCTTTGTGTAAACTTCATTGTAGATGAGTTCCTTAAACGGGGCTGTCATATCGATCACCAGCTTTTGCTGAAACTACGTAAGGTGATTGACACTCTCCGTCCCGCCAACCTTCTGTGATGAGGCACTTCATGCGTCCACGCCAGATTGGTTTCGTAAGGCATGATGAATACAGTTCCATCACTGGCTGGGAAATCTCTACGCCCCGCACCGTCGTGCGGTCTTAATCGAAATACACGCTCCTCCCCGAGCGAGACGGTCACAATGGGAGCACCTTCCACCATGTTCGCGGTGCTGTCGCGGTGCCGCCCGATGTAGTGTTTTAGGGAGCCGTCATACCAGTTCACGAGAATACCATTTAACCGCTCGTCGATATTCTCTTGCATCCACTTAAGCAACGGGGAAAGGATTTGCGGCACGGGTTCAGCCGCATTGATCCTCCCGGTATAGAAGTAATCCATCCCGTATGCCTGCTGCCACCGAGGAGTCTTCACCATTCGACCCATGATCTTGATTTTGTGATACTCGGTCGGATGTAAGCGCCAAAGTGCTTCGAAGTCTCGTGGCTCGAAGCAAAGCTTCTCCGGCAGCCGACCTACGTAGAAAGCGAGCGAACCATCCAGCTCAAAGCGCTCGAAGCCGGCGGGTAGGACTTGAGTCGACGACATGTCAGATGACTTTAGAGTTCCTTCCATAAGCCGGGCCGTTTTGGCGTCAGCATTAGCGGGTTCGGTTGGCATCATCGTTCTCCACATTCTCGCGTAGCGCCTCAGCAGGGTGTAGCCTGTGGTATTCTCCGCGCACCTCTTCGTACATCTTTTGCAGCTGTACCGCCTCTTGGCTACCGCGTGAAAAGAAAGTGATGCCCCCGAACGACCGCCGCTCCAGGTTGCGGTGCGTCAACTCGTGGGCGCGCGCCTCGTCCTCCAATATCCAGTACTCCATAAGCGAACGGCCGCGCCAACCTAAACCCGACCTCTCGTAAGCCGTAACCTTGTGCAGAATGCCGACACCGTCCCTATCGTAGTAGTAAACGACCACGTTTGGGTCTCGCTCGTCTATATAGCATACGGCTTGGTAATTGTTCGGCAACATCGGAGGGCAGGCGTTAGACCACGCCGGCACTCGCGCCCGCAGGAGGCGCGTGATCTTTCGCTCAGTACCGACTGGCAGGTACCTCAGCGCAGACACTCCCGCCAGAAAACATAAGATCAGTGCGGCTATTTTTTTCATACCCATTCCTTCAGCTTATCCCATACGACATTCACAGTATGTGCTCCGCCTCCCACCCCTGCCGAACAAGATACTCGGCTATTTGCAGGCGGTGGCATTCTTCTACGCGCTTTTCGGCGCACATCAGGCAGAGCGGGCCCTGCAGATGTTGCAAAGCTTCGGTTAGCAAGCCCCCAGCACGATCAAGGAGATGCTCGTACCGTTCGCGCCAATCCTCATGAAGCAGGAAGATGTTGCCCAACTCAATGACGGAGGAGTAGCCGATGCCCGTTTCCGCTAGCACGCGCTCGATACCCTTCTCCGGCGTTTTCGCCTTGACGTACACACCCATGCTGGCCCGATCAGGGCGCAGGCAGACATCTACCAGCGTCTTCACCTCTTTCTGCCTGAGCAGATCGACCAATTCGGCAGGAGTCCTCCCCCCGTACCCAATCGTATAGAATTTCATCTTGCTTTACCTCGAACCGTAGGCAATTTAGTCTCTCAGACTTTCAGCTCTGAACATCGTCCCACCCACTTTCTGACTCGAATTCAGAGCGTCTCGATTGAAACGATTTCAAAATCACTGATATCGCACCGATCCGATCTGCCGTATGTGATGCCGCCCTCATCGGCTTCGCCATAACTGCCACAGAGGTTCTTATATTCATCGTCAGTTATCGCACCGAGAATCATCCTCGCCTTTTGTTCAGCAAGCTCCATATTGATACTTCCGTCATGGTTTAACGTGTCGAGTTGGTACGAGTTCATCCATGTGTCAGCCATCGCAAGTTTGTTCTCTACAATGGCAACGACATGAAGACCGAAGACGAATTTTCCCTCTTGCATGGAGGGAACAAGAAATTCACCTGACGGCGACTCAGTCACGTTAGCCCCGAAACTAAGAGCTAATCTAGTCTCTACCTCATCCCCATTTTCTTTGACGAATCGAGGATCGATAACAAATCCTTCTATGTCGAACTCCCAAAGCTGGCTTAACTTCGCGGCGGTGCCGGATTTCATGTTTTTGTTTCCTCTCTTTGTGTTTTCAACTCCCAGGAGTGATGAAGGGGCCAAGGAGGGATCCCCATCAAGGATTCCTGCTTCATGGTGAGAAGGTTACGGTAGAGACCTTGGTTCCCTCTCAATCATAGCCCTGATGTGCCTCCCGACAAAAGCTACCGCTTTCGAGAAAACGGTATCCTCCGCTGACTTGAATAGCGGCCGCCCCATATGACTGCCGCCTTATTTTACAATGCCTATTTGTGGAATAATGTGGGAGCGGATAAACCTGTTTTCGTACATCCGCGTTGTTAGCTTTTCCGGAGGAGAAGGGCAATATGAGCAAGATTAGGATTTACGAACTGGCGAGGGAGCTGAAGCTGGACACGAATCGTGTGATTGAAGAAGCGCGACGTCTCGGCTGTAAAGTTAGCATACCGTCAAATTCAATCAGCCCGGATGTAGCATCAAAAATTAGGGAGAAGTTCGCAGCAAAGGCTACTCAACAGTGATACCTTCACAGTCCCCCTTCAATATCTAAGGTCTGACCAGCGGGACGACCCTTCTTATGTTTTGCGGCTTGGTGCGGCTTGTGGTCGTAACCTCCCCGACGCCGGGGGCACCACCGAGCGCACGGTTATGCTTGACATTAGCCCCACGTGGCAGTCTAACAGTCATACGCACTTCAGGTCGTTGTGGTAGTCCGTATCGCGCTTGAGCGGTCGCAGCTCTCGGCGGGCGACCGGGACCCGCCTGCGACGTGAAATGCCTCCCCTGTCCGATTCCCCGCCTCATCTCTCTTTCCGCTTGCTCCCTCGTCGTGTAACGGAAGACAGTGCGACCGGCGCGCAACGGCCGTGCAGGCGTAGCACGGTCTCGCAAGAAGTCTCTTCTCAGCAGCGACCTAGACGATTCACTTCCCACCACTCGCCGCGCCGTGCTTCTGCCTACTCTGCCACATCCGGCTGCCAGCGTGAGAGTTATAACTATCAAGCCGAATTTTATGGTGTTGCTTGGCTTCATGGTATTCCTTTCCATTAATGAGCGTGTCAGTCGCGCGTGCGCAGGAGAAACCACACTAGCCGGAACGGCAGTAACAGGAGCTTAAATAGTCCTTTCACCGCTTCAGCCGCTAGGCTCCCGACCATATGTTCCGCAGCGTCTCTACCGATGAGGAACTGGATGCTCTGTTTGAGAATCATCACTAATATGCAAAGCATTACAAGGGCCAGCATCCATGAGGGCATAAGGCCGACTAGAGAATCCACGAAGGGACTCAATAACAACAACAGGATTATTCCGCCTATCATCGCTGCCGCGGCCCTGATCCGCATTATTTGTAGAATCACAGCGAGGCCAATTCCGGCGATCACCAATACAAGAAACTCGTCCGGTAAGAACATCCATATCCAAGACATACTCTTTTCTCCTTTGGGATGAAAATAGTCTTAACTCCCATTCGTTTTTGGGGTGATAGAAACCGTCAGGAAAGTCGAGGGCGTGTTTCATCAAGCCCTCGACTTAGAAAGGAGCTGGTTTAGCAGAGACACTTAGACATCACTCGTCAGATAAGAGTTTCTGCGATTAAGGATCTCTTCTTCAACCGCTGCCGTCGGAACGGTGTAACTCTCTCGGGACGACTCTATGACTTCCTCCGTCCCAACTGAATCCAGCGCAACGGCCCTCTTCAAAGTTTTGAAGATGAAGGGGCGGGTCGGTTTATTATTGACCATCAGGCGGGCGGCAACCCGATGGTTCGGTAGCTCCTGCAAGTCGACGGCAGCGAGCTCAGGGGCCGTGTAGGCTTGCAACTTCCCAGCGTCTATCGCACCTAACCTGAAGAAGAGCGTGCTGCCGCAGTTACTGAGGACGGCATCGAGTACCTGCTGCCTCCCATACTGCTGCGTAAGCTGTCCGAGGTTTTGATTAGCGAGCGTGAGATGCAGCCCGAATTTTCGTGATTCAGAAAGAATGCTCGAGACCGTGTCAGATACAAAGTTTTGGAACTCGTCAACGTACAGGTAGAAACGGCGACGTTGGTCCGGCCTTAGGGTTGACCTTTCCATCGCGGCGCAGAAAACCTTGCCTGTGATCAACATGCCGAGCAATTTAGAATCCAGTTCCGACAGCTGCCCTTTGGATAAGTTGACTAATAGAATCTGTCCGCCATCCATCACTTGGCGGAAGTTGATCGTGCTGTGGGCCTTCCCAATGACCGGGCGAATCAAAGGATTGGTGGTAAATTGATTCAGCTTGGACGTGATATAGGGCCCTAAGCTGTTGAGCGAAGACTCGCCCACCGCGCGTTCGGCCTGTTTAGTCCAGAAATCGACGACAAAAGGATTTTTGCATTTGCCGACCAGGAAGCGGCGGTACTCTCTATCCTCAAAGATCCAGGGGATGTCCATAAGCGTCGCGCCGGGAAAGTCACTGTCCATAGCCAGCAACAGCGCGTTCCGCATGTATTGTTCGAACATGGGTCCACCAGTCTTTTCGAGATCATAGAGGCGGTCGAAGATATTGATCATCTCGTTGACCACGAAACCCATCTGCGTTCGCCTGTATTTGCCCTCACATTCAAGGAAGTTAATCGCCACCGTGTTCTCAAAATCACTAAAATCAACCAGCACTACATCGCGCACTCTCTCTCGGGGAATGGACTCTATGACTTGGCGGTAAAGGTCGCCGTGCGGGTCTATTAGTGCAACGCCTTCGCCGTTCCTGATGTCCTGAGTAATCATGTTGAAGATCAGTGTTGATTTGCCCACGCCTGTAGCGCCCACTATGTATGTGTGACTGCTTCTGTCGTCGTGGTCGAATCTGATCTGCCTGCTTTCCGAATCGGTATGTCCTAATAGAATCCCCGCCTCGGATATGGGCGGCACTGGGAGCGCGTGAAACCGCTCGAAGCCGATGCTGGACAAAGTTGCGATGCCTGGGAATATGGGCGGCAATGATCCACAACCGTTAGCCATTCCCCGCAGATCGAGGGCGGTTGTAGGAGAGGAGCCTCCTTCGCCCTCCCATTCAACTGCCTTCGCGCACCCACCTTTCTGCGACGTGACCGTCATCGGCTGGCCGTGAAACACATCTCTACCGATAGCATAGAGCAGTGAAGAAGGTAACGGATGGCGCGAGGCGACAGAACAACGTGCCTTATATCCGGTTGGGTTTCTTAGCCAGTTCTGCAGGATATGAAGTAAGCCAGTGAACCCATCTTCTTCTATCAAGCTCTCCTCTACCCCTTGAAAATACTTAATGCCCTGCGGCCCAACATTGCGGAGCCAGGCTAGCGCCCTGGCCACGCTCTTTAGTGAGTCTTGTGAAAGCGCTACCAGTACAACCGATAGGACTATTTTAATCGGGCAGGGGGACTGAAACGCTCCGGATATCACCGAATCAAAACTGTGCCTTCTTCTGCTTATAGCGTAAGGGACGACAACGGTTCGATGTTGCTCGAGCTCTGCCCTTGAAACAGGTACGAACCCTAACTGCTTGTGACTACTTTCGATTGGTACTCCGACCGGCTTGATCGTTGCTGTCCAAGTCGATTGTTCTTCATCATGCTTCAACTCTTCAGGATCAACTACGGGGGCGAATCGGTAAGCATGTTTTATCGAGCCCATCGCCACTCTTTGATTCTGCCAGATATGATCTAAGCTCTTCCTCGCCGTCTCTACGGTTGCGCCCCCGCCGCGAATGGTGATGTTCCAATCAAACCTCTCTCGCCCGAGTTCGTCCCTGCCGACTCTGTAGACGAAGTCGAGTCGCTGTCCCGCGTTCAGCCCCGGTGTTAAGATCGAAATGTAATCCTCTGCGCTTCGCCGCGATTCGGCCAGTGCTCTTCTCGCCTGCTCAAATCCGCCCCTGTCGCTCCCGACGGCAATGAGCTTTATAGACGAAATAGCCTCATACAGTTTTGTCTCTCTGTTCTCCCTAACAAGTATCACCGGCTGTTCATGGTCTCTCGGCCAAATCAACTCCTCACGGGCGGTTTCATCCCGAGATAAGATTGAGGTTTCGGCTTTACTCATATGCTCCTTGAGTGATTGTGGTTAGAGGTGAAGCTTCGCTGCCTGTAAAGGCTTCTGTATGTGCTCAGTAAGCGAACGACCGGAAGGGGTTTGCACTTAATGTGGCGGAGGCGTTAAAGGGAGGAAGGCAGGCAGGGTAAGTCACGTCAAACAGAATCTAATCTGGGACTGCTGTTCGGCAACTGGGCATGGGAGGGCCTTCCTAGCGACGCTTCTATATTGCGCTTGGAAAGATGGCTGCTGGTAAATGAGCCTCACGGGAGAGGGCTCGATCTTCATGTGCAGCGAGCGACTCTTCAGTTCTTCGAGCAAAGCCCTTTCTCGCGAGCTACCCTTCCAAGTAGCGGTAAGCCTGAAGAATGTTGGCGAAATAGAATCTTCCTTAAACCGTATCGGCTCGGTTAGACCGACTTGGTTTAACGCATCTATTACTTTAAAGCAGCACCGCTGGTAGTCTCTCAGCGTCTTCAAAGAAATTTCAAAAGCAGATGCCGCCCACGCTGCCGACGTCGGGGCTATACGGCCGTTAAAAGCGAACTCGTTATCTAAGTCCAAACCTAGTTCCCGCCGGTGCCGAGAAGGGTGTTGCGTGTACCAGATCAGCTTTTCGTAGAGATCGGTGTTATTCGTCAGTATCGCCCCTCCTTCCCCGGCGAAGACCGTTTTACCAGCGGTAAAGGAGACGACCAATGCGTCCGCCAATTCGCTCGCCCGCAGACCGTCTCGAGTCGCGCCCAGACTCTGCGAAGCGTCGGCGAAATACCAAACGCCGTACTCGTCTGCCAATTGTCGCAATGCCCTGGTGTCAGATGGAATGCCAAATATGTCAACCGCGAGCACTGCCTTTGTCTTCGGAGTGATAGCTTTCTTTATCGAATCACAATCCAGCGTCAGGGTGTCGGGGCTAATATCGGCGAATATGGGTCTGCTGCCGAGCATTAACCAGCCGGCGATAGTCGCCCCATAAGTAAATGGTGTTGTAACGAACTCGCTCCGCCTGAGATTTGCAGCTAGTGCCAGGGCGAAGAGCCCGGTGGTGGCGTTGCTGACACAGACTGCATGCTTCATCCCGTAATAGTTCTTCAGTTTATACTCCAGGTCAGTAACCGGCCCCGTTGCCCCGCAGAGGTGTGCCTGCTGAGCATCCAGTGATGCAGCCTTTTCTAAGTAGTTTTCGATGCCCTTCCTGCCTGCGACAATCACTGGGTTAGACGTTGGCATACGCTTGGTACTCCTTCAGTCTCCTATCGAGTTCAGTTACGTCAATGTTACCGGTCGTGGGGTTCACGATGTTTTTGAGGTGATCCGGATATGGATACTTCGATGGGTCTTCGGACCAGGGTAAGAAGGAGCGCGATGTGCATGACTTAATTGCCCATAAATCAGAGTAGATTGTTGAAGGTAGATCGGCAGTTTGGCATAGGTCATGCGCGGCGAAGAGAATAGCGTCTGCGTTCAGAGCCCCCTTGAGATACAAGGTCTTGCTCAGTTGCGAGCGGATGTGTCGCGGGTTGGCGCCCTTAGCGTAGAATACCGAGGCCGCCTCTTGAATATTCGGATCGGTGGCATCCAGCGACAGATCGGGCTTGATCCTTTTGGCGGTGGCGATAACAATACCCGCGAAGTCTTGAGGCAGCGGATGGAGAACAGGTATTAGCTCGAACCTGGAGCGCATCGCGGCACCCATCCGCCACGGGCAGTTCGTGGTGGCGATCAAAAGCCTACGCCCGCGCGCCGACTCGTTTGACAACTCGGTCAGAAGCGCCGCCGTTACGGCGCGGCTCGCGCCTGAGTCGCCATCGAATTCACTCCTTTGGAGTGGAAGCGCCTCGGTAATCTCGTCCGAGAACGCTATGCCGCCCCACTCGTTCAAAGCGTTCCACTGAAGTCGCACTTTTCGCTCTGTCTCGCCGACGATGCCGCCCTTAGGGCTGTGAAGTTGGTACGCCGCCGCTTTCGCTCGGCGCGCGGTAACTATCGCAAGGTCTGTCTTCCCGGTTCCCGGAGGCCCTACTAAGAGGATGTTGAGTGGCGTGTTCTGGTCGCAGTGTAGTAATCCGTCGGCATATTTCTCCAGAATTTCGCGCGGCTTAGAGATGTTCGCTCCGCAAAGCTGAAGGTTATCCACCCGGGTGGTGTCGAGAACGGTGAGTGTGTGTTCGGAAAGCTGCTCTACGTCGTGATTCTTCTGCTCCGCGAGCTCCTTCGCCGTGGTCTTGCGCTTTGTGCGGTGCGACGCCCTCAGCCGGGCCTCCAACCCTCTATTCGGTGTGTTCCGCGTCAGATTTGAAATGCCCTCTTTCGTCAGCCCGTCTTCAAACTTAGCCTCGGTGTAGAGCGAGTGCGCTGCCTCGATAAAGGCCATCTTCTCCTCCGCATCAGCCTGCGGAAGACGGACATGCTGCAGCGCACTGGCCACGAGTGCATCTATCAGCCCCTCTCTTCCATTAAACAGCACCAAGTTACCGCTGGAGCGGAGGGCCAGATTATTTCCGAGAAGATGGGCCAACTCGATGGCGACGATCTGAGCGTCGGTCTGGGTTCCGTTCGCCAGCTCGCCCGGAGTTAGATGTTCACCGAACTCGAGCAGGGCGCAGAACCGCATCTGCCTACCGTCAGCCCATTTCAGATTGTCGAACGGGGTGCGCGACAAGTTGTAGATGCCGCGAATCACACGGACAGCCTCGTTCTGGTCTTGGGTGATTTGCAATAGGCCGTGCGCCTGAAGCGTCGACTCTATGGTTCGCTGGTCGCGCTCATCAGCGATCCTGCTCTTGTCATAATCCAGGCCGCCCGCCATCGAGTAACGGAGTAGAACCATACCGTACCGTTCTCGACACGCGCGCCTGACCACTTCGACCAATGTCCTGATTTTCTTGTCCGTTGGATCGGCGACGAGGTCATGGATCGAGCGACCGGTGAGCAGAATAGCGGCGTGGCCATCATCGTACGCTTGAAATATGCGGTTGAGAGCTTCCATGATTCTTTTCTCCTTTAAGTTGTTAGCACGGTAAGTGGTCGACCGGCGGTTGGGGTGGCTGCTGCGGTGTTAGTTGCCCTCTTGTGCGTTAAAGCGTCTGACGTGAAGATCAGCGCTGGCGCTGGCGCTGCTGGTCTCTCTTGTTCAGGCGTTGACTGCGCCGCGCCGCGCCGTCACCTGCGTTTGCTGATTTGTTACTCGCCGGCTGCGCCTGACCCCTCACGAATTTCCTGGTCGCCTGGACCAAGCGCGAAGCTTCCAATTGACAGACGCCGCCCGTCTCTTTTCGTACCGGGGCCGAAGCCCGCACGCCTTCCTCCTCGAGCGCCTTGTCGAAGGCGTCTAATATGTCTTGGCTGGTGCTGTCACACCCGCTGACGATCTCTGTGGAGATGGAGAGTTCTTGCTGTGCGTCTCGTTCTATTTCAGTGACCAGTGTTTTGCCTTCCGCGTTGGTCGCGACGAGCCGTACTTTCGCATCCGTGCTGGGCATGGTTTGTATACTTGTGAACCCTATCTTCGTGAAAGCGTTGGCGCAAGCGAGCCTTAGAGAATTTACAAGCACGCCGTTGTGTTCCTTCGCTATCTCTTTTAAGAGAAGCTGGCCGGCGCGGGTGATCTCAGGAATTGAATTAGCCGCCGTGACGGTTTTAAGCGGCGCGGCTATGGCCGAGGGGTTAGAGACGACGAAGGGGCTGTCGGCGATGGCTTCCAACATAGAGGTTTTCAACGCTTCAACATGAGAGAGCTTAGCATTTGCTTTGATCCCGCTTAGCTTCCGCTGCTGAAGATGGCCGACGTTTTGAAGCAGCGGGGCAACGGCTTGAATGGTCGCGGAGCTATGCGTGGCACTGGCTCGCCGGCAGATCATTGCAAGGTTTGAGCTGAGCGCCGACGCGCAGCCAATCACTTCCGCGATGCTGGTAACGCTCTCAAGGACTCTGGCGTTGACGACTGATTTGACTTGGGGCCTTGTCGAAATGATGCTCATGGTGTTTGTCCTTTCCGTATTATGTCTGTTTACCAAACCGGGGTGGTTACACGGTCACCTCGCTCTCGGCGTTTCTGATCCTCCCGTCGATGTCGCTTTGGAATACGTCGAAGGGGTTGGCGTGGTGGCCGTTGCCGTTGCCGTTGCCGTTGCCGTTGCCGTTGCCATTGGTCTCGGGGGTGAAGGTGAATTCCGTCGCGCTGGCTTGCGAATGTCCGTTATTGTTCGCGGCGGTGTCGTTTATTGGGGTCGGCGCTGTGTTCTCCGCGGCGGCCGTCTCGGTTCCGTTTTGCGGCTCCGGCGCGGCTTGCTGGACTACTTCGCGCCCGAATATCTCATTGATCATTTCCACCGCGTCCTTCTCAAACGGCACCGCGTTGATGGCGGCTTGCGGATAACGCTGATTATGTAAATGTAAGGCGTCTGCATAACTGCGGTACGTTTGGCCGACTGATGCTCGCTCCCGGTTGTGATTAACCTCTGAGTTCTTAATGGCGCGATCCAGCTTTGTTTTCTTCCAAGAGAACAGCAAATATGCCTTAGCCTCGCCAAGCAGTTCGCCGGAGAAGAGGATTACATAGTGGCAGGTCATCGCAATGCCGCCTAAGAACAGCGCCAACACCGGAAACTGCGGCATGGATGTTATGGCCGTATAACCAACTACTATTCCCATCATGAGTCCGAAGCAGATGCATACAGCAACCCATATGTAATACTTAAATGAGTCACCTGTCTCTAATGCTTTCTCGCGGCTTCTAACCAGGATAATTCCCAACAGGATATCAATGCCGAGTATGCAGACCGGGAACGCCAGCCTAGCGATGAATTTTGCGCGCGGCGACAGGTCATGCAGGCTGAAGTTTATAAAGAATTCTGCGGCTGCCCCCATGAAGAGTATGTCTAAGATTACAATGATGGGGCAGATGGCGAGGCAGAAAATGCGGACGGATTTCTGGTATATGTCTAAGTTAGCTTCTTCAGGGTTTGACTCTATCAACTGCTTTCGCTGTTCTTCGCTCTCCTTCTTCGTCTGTTGATGCGACTTAGCTCTGCTTACCTGTGCGTGGAGGTTATCTAGCGTGCCCGCAAGGTTCTTCCGGCTTCTTTCTTCGGCGCGTTGATTGAGCAAGCGGGTTTTATGCTGGGCGCGCGTTTCGGTCATCAGTTGGTCTGGCATCTTTCGGGCCTCCTTTCGGTTATGTACAAAGTTTCAGTCGTGTATTGCTAATGAGGTTAAGCGTAGCGCTGATTGAGGTGACGTATATTTCAGTAGTGGCTCGTATGAGCAGAAGGCATATCATGGGGCCGCGCGGGCGACTACATCACGCTCCGAAGCCACAACGAACCTGATCGCGGATTCGATACTCTCGAACCGTTCCGGGTTAAGGGCTCCTAGGGAGCCTATTGAGGCTGAACCATTGACCAAGATGAATTTCACATTATCGTTAAGCGGCGTATAGCTCCTTCTCACATTGTCCTCACCGTCACTGACCAGTATCAGATATTGGTGCGTCGGGTTCGTCCATACCGCGCTGCTCTCGGAAAGGAACAGGTTCGCGCGCTGTATCCCGCCAAATATGTCTGTCCTTCGCGCACTTGCCGGGCTGCTTAACAGAGTCCCGATCTGCGATTTGAAGTCGGCTATGCGACGTTCAGATTCGGCTCGCCAGTCTCGAACTCGTCCCTCGTAGCGTGACAATTCTTGTCTGTAAGCCTCCATTTGCTGACTGACGATGAACGGGTTGCCTTTTTCATCCGGTTTGTTAGGTGCCCCGGATGGAGGCAATTCGATTCTTAACCTGAGTAGCGATGCGTTGCTCTGTTCATTGACGAGGCCATAGCTCAGCTCGCCCCCGCACGGTCTTATGAAATTTATGAGCAGATCAATGTGTTCCATGGAAGTCTGTGGCGTGCGCGTTTGATTTGTGCTACCGCTCTTATCTTGAAGGAGAACGATTCTACTGACGGTTCGTGGGCAGGTGGTCTCTGTCGCCGAGGTTACCGATATCTCACCCCTGTTTGAATTTGTGTTTACTGTTCCGCCTTCCTGACTCTTAGCCGGATCGACTATACAGGCGGCAGACCCATACAGAATAAAGAGAGAGCATAGCAAGAAGGCGATGAGCTTCAGAGTGATTGTGTTTTTCATGGTCTTCACGATTTCTCCTGTTAAAGTTTCAGCATTTCAATTATCCTTATAGGGAAATCGTGGTCGGCAGACGTAGGAAGGAAATTACGCAGTATCTTGAGGGTCCGGGCCGACTACTGTTACTTAAACAGCTATTGCTGGTATCGATTCTGATACTAAGTGACCCTTAAAACCCCTCGGATGAGCGGAAGGCGTCTGGAATGGCTAAACGCCCCTGCTCGGAAAACAGGGTATTGGCTGGGACTCACAATGTAGATTCAGCAGGTTTTAGACTTAAGTAGACACCAACTACATTGACGGAACATCGAGAGGCTTGAGGTAGTTTTAAGCTGCTACGCTCTGGAATAGACAGCTAGGCTGGGCTGGTTTTGCTACTACCCAGGTCTGGGCCTCTGCCTTAAACTTCATGGTTAGACTTGAGCTTCATCATATTGTCGCTGATTAAGGGAGGCATTACCCCGGCGATGTATTCCTGCAATTTCATACTTTAAGGATACCAGCACCGACTTCCCTTAACTCTCCAGGTTGACAATATCACTCAGATCGTGGAATTGATTTTGCCTGACTCTTATCGCAGAGATAGCTTAAAGTAGCAGTGACTTCAACCCACTACTATGGAAGGATGGCGTGTGAAAGTGTCTCGCTTTCCGGCCTCAGGTCAACAACAAGATGAAATCACCTAAGCGCTCGGCAAAGAGCATGACCGGGACTGATCTTAAGCCAGGGGCAGGATTAAGCCCCAAAGTCCGCGTTGCAGCAACCACTGCTACCCGGACACTCGAGAGCCAACTCTCGGATGTTGAGCACCAATATGAAACTTCTAATACGGGGGTTAGTCATCCTGAGAAGGACCCTGCTGAACCGCCCCAGTTGGAAGATGCGGGTGACAGCCAAGCTACATTGAGTGGTAAAGAGATACTGTGGGTGGGCGATCAGGAATGGAGTTCAAGTTTACCACTCGTACTTCAACTCCCAAGAAGAGTTCGCCCCCCCGTCAGGTTCCTGTTGGATGACAACCTTGAGGTTCATAAACTTGATAAGGCAGATGATACTGCGTCCAACCTATGCCGACTAATCGCCTGTGGCATTGCGCTGCATATTAGAGATTCTGGCGTTCAGCTCAAAGAACCCGGAGATTGGCGACACATACCGGCAATAGGGACTGACGACGTTCTTATCAATCTTGCTTCTATGGCCGCCTCACTCAAACAAGCTGACAAAGAGTCGCGGCAGGCTGAGCCTGATAAAAGATTTCGTGTTACCAAGTCAACAATACAAAGCAAGTCCAAGAGTAGAGGCGCTTACTTGAAAGACTTTGCGATGCTACTGCCCAACGGGGATGTAATTACTCCTCAAGCAGTGATATCACGCGCCCAGACAGTCATGAAGGCTACTCTAGCGGGTGTTTTGCGGTCTAGAGCGTGCGGCGAGACAGAGATCGCCGGAGAGTTTTGGGCCCGAGATAACTGGTCAACATTCCGCAAAGCTAGAAATGAAGACAGGAGACGTAGAAAAGCCAAGAAGTAATTATCAGCTCTCCAAATAGGGGAAGACGTATGAAACCGGCTCAGCGTTTTCAGACAAACGCAATTTTATATCTCAAATGGATCAACCAGCATGGTCTGGACGGCTCGGCTTTTTCTGATGATTTGAGAAATTTCATTAGACAAGCGCGAAAACAGAAACAGAACTCGTTAGGTTTATTGACGGGTATGGACAGAGATAGCATTCTTGGTACTGTCAAAGATAGTTCCCGGAAGTCCAGATTTGCGCTTTACCACTTCAGTCCCCTTCGGTGTCTTCGATTTGAATCCTCTAAATGGAGAATAATATCTGGAGCTTCGGCAGATCCAATCAGCCTGCTTGAGAAGGCCGGCGACCTTACCGGCGGGGGTGTGATTTTATTTGAAGACTTTTTAGGTCACTTCAAGGACAAGGTTATCAATCAACAGTTGCTCGAGAGAGTGAAGGACCTTAGCTCAACTTCGAGCGCCTCCGCCAATTTAATTTTTATATTCATTGAATCACCTAAAACCTCCCTGCGGCTACCAGTAGACATCAAAGACAGTTTGATCCCGCTATTTACCCGGCTGCACTCGCGGCTGGTTGATGTCCCTGACGAAGAAGGGTTGTTTCGGCGCGGCAAACTGAGTTGTGTTCTGCCCTTCCTGCGAGCCTATTTGAATACCGAGGGAAGCTGGTGCCCGACGTGGTACGCCAGTACGTGGTATGAATTGGAGGGAGTTAAAAATGGCTACACTAGGTTCCTCCGAGCAGATCAACTACTCGATTGGCTCAAAGGGCTCATGCCATCTGATGCCCAGTCGGAAGATCTAGCCGTGGCTATTAATAGGCTACTCACGGGTTGGCTGGTTCCGGTGGATGAGCCGCTGAATGAAAGATTGAACATTCTGGAGCGCCGAGTGGAAGCTGTCAGGATTCAACATACCCAGCTCTTACGCACTAGAGATATAAGAGACCTAGACTCGCTCGTCGCCCGCATTAAAACCAAATCTGGCCCTGTATGTGCGTACCTAATGAAGCACCTCTCGCCAGAAACGAGACAAGCACTTAACAATTATAGCCCCTCAATCTCACACCCAAGATCATTGAAACTAAGAAAACTCTTAGCTAGGGATATTAGCCTCTTGCTGTCCGATGGAAGGTATTTGGAAAGAGGAAGGACGAGGCGATCTGCTCCAAAGGGCGCAGCCGATTTCAATCGTAAGAACCTTGAGATCTCTTTTCCGGATGAGATTACGTTCAGACAGTACGCCTCCCTGTGGTCAAGTAACCCGAAGTGGGGTCCCCGCCGGCCTGACATATTCCCCGATGCGATGCGAGTTAATGTAGCGGGGCTCGACCCCGTCCATACACCAGAAAACGAGCGTGCTGGGTTAACTCGCTACCTAAGTTTAGGTTGGTATATAGATGATTCAGGGTCTCTAGCTTTTGACCGAGCAAAAAAGAGTTGGGGGCCTTCAACATTCAGTATTCCCAACCGACTTCATAATGAGCCAAGGCGGCTCATGTTGGGGGCGTCGCTCCTGCCCCGTGCGGTCGATATACAAGAATCATCCGACACGCCGAAAGCCCGAGTGAGGGATGCAAAATGGAACCCGCCGGGTAAAAATATGTTTGCGGTTTTTTCAACCCTCAACGGATGGACGCATGAAGATGCCATAGTCCTTTCTGAAAGTGCGTCCGAGAAGCTGAGGCGGTGGTATTTGCTGAACTGGCATGTGCTCATACCAACTATTGCTTCTCGCATCGATTTGACGAAGTTTCAGCTGGGGCGCGGCGGCACTAGCAGTCTCGTTAAGGAAGGGACGACCCTTGTCCGCGCCTTTATTGACCTTTTCGCTATCGGACTTGATGAACATGACGCCGAGGAATTGGGAAGGAGTCTGAGAAGCATCACGGAGAACGCTTGGCTTGAAATAGGATTGCCGAAGGCGAAGATGCCGATTGACGGTAAAATTCTCGAAGTCCAGCGTCAAAACATAGTGGACTTCTTCAATTCTGAAGAACCCAATGCCATTAACAGCATGGCGTTGAAGAATTTTCTCGTCAACGACACTGCTCGCTGGAAAGAAATCATTACGTTCGTTTTAGAGATTTCTACCCGCGCATCAATCGGAGATAAACTTGCTACCCGCCATGGTATCAAAGGAGTTGTGAGCCGCATTCTTGATGATGACCATGAGAGTCTCCCCCAAATCGGAGGTCGCCGCGCAGAGATTGTTCTCTCACCTTTAGGGATCGCAAGGCGCGGCGCTATGGGTCAATTTCGCGAGGCCTCCGGCACAACGTGCGAGCACTGCACTGACGACACAAGAAGCGCAAGGAAGCGTTCACACGGGCCACATAATGGGGATGAGGAAGTTGCTGAGCCGACCACTGCCGACGGGGGTCAACTTCCTAGGCATGGCACCGTTTTCGTTACGCGCCAACCTCAGGATTCTTTTTGGCGTTGCAAAGTGCGCGGACGTGAGCCTCACAATGAGGTACGCGGGCAACGATATGGGGAGATGGAGTTCTGGGCGCTTATGTCCCACGGCGCAGTGAAGATCGCGGACGAACTTCTTTCGCCTGCGCGCTCAGCCTCGCGATGGATGCAGTGGGAAGCAAAAATATCTCCAGCAAAAAACCATAGGGGGTTAGCAACACAAGCTATAAACCGATTTTTGGCGACTATCAATGCTCACATTGACGGCGGGCACTTGCTGGAGGGTGCTTCTCCCGCTTCTTTCACTATCACTATCGAAAAGCCGGGTGACCTTAACTATGCGACAGACTTACTGGAAGACGCAGAGAGGTTCGCAGACAGCGGCGGAATGGGCGTCATCGAGCTGAAAAGACCGGTTAACATTACGATTCGGAATATCGTGGGGTTGCCGGAGGTCGGCAGGGTTTACGTACTACCGCCGTGGCTTAGACCTATGAGTCCAGGTGGGGAGCATAAATTAACCGCAATTTATAGAGCCCTATTCAGGGTTTTAGCAAATCCCCTTCGCGGCGCGGAGTTACCAAGTCTTGTACATCGCTATTTAGACTTGGTGCTTGATACAGACTACGGAGTCCATGCGTTTCTACGGCGAGAGGTCCTCGGACGCCGCCTCACTAGATCAGCACGGGCGGTCATTGTCCCACGACCTGACTTAAGAATTGACCAGGTAATGATTCCGCAGTATGTGGCTATTAAATTGTTCGAGGGGCTACCTGATGAGAATAAGAGGGTAGTCCTTATCAACCGCAACCCGACGCTCCACCGGCTGGGCATTTTTGCCCTCCGGCCTGTTCCACTTGAGACGGACGCTCCGGTCTTCGGCCTACCGCTTGGCATTCTCAAAGTTCTAGGCGCTGACTTTGACGGCGATCAAGCAACCTTAGTAGCTCTCGAAACGCCAGAGGCGTTGAAGGAGGCGGAGAGGCTTTTGCCTGGAGCGACTAAAGCTCTTCGTCAGGACCCGTTCCGCGTTGACATGCCTGCCTTCCCGCTACTACAGGAGTTCAGCGATCTCAGAAAAGAACAGGAACTCGCCGCCGTAGTCGACGAAGTCACTCAAGAGGACTGGTGCGAGCTGCACAGACGGTTGTTGAATAAGCTTATAAAAGAAGAAGGGGCCGGATGGAATAGAAGGCTAATGACAGAGTACGAAGAGGATAATAGAGATCTGTGGGACGGCTTGGAGGAAGATGAGTGGCTTAGCCGAGCTCAAGCAAAGATGGAGTACATTTATAGCGCGGTAAGAAGAAAGGGAAGGTTCGGAGGAGTGCTCCGGAGAGAGCTGTATCGCCAGCCATTTAAGAACGAAGATACCTTCTGGGAAACGACAGCGGCATTACAAGCAGTAACTGAGAGGCTAGTGCAATCTACACTCACGACAAAGACGGGCGAAGGGGCGGCGAAATTTAACGCCAAGAAATACTTTGCGGAGCCGTCGTCCGAAGCGTCTCGAGAAGCACTTAAAGATTTGGAACTAAAAAATCTCTCACCTTTGTTGAACCTAGGTGAGATCAAAGACCCAGCCCAGCTACTCAACAGAATACAAGGCAGCGAAGACTCCTTATCAAGTTGGTTAAAAAGCCAACCTTGGTTTGCCGAGTTGGATGATTACATTCAGCGGAGCAGTTCAAATCCTGACGAAGTGCCCATCTGGAAAGGGCTTGCCACGGGATTGAATACCTTGATTATGAATGCAGATCTTTACAGAGACCACCTTGATGCAGTCCCGGATGAAGAACAAGTTAAGTTAGCCGATGATTATGCGGCAGGCGGTAACATCGCCATGGTTAATCGGAAAGTACTTGAGGCATTGTACAGACCTCATATCGTTCCCAAGCCCTCCTCTCTTAATTTTAAGAAGCTGTCCGAGGTGTTGGACAGGCGGCGGGCTCCTCAGGGACTACTGAGATGGCTAAGTCAGCCTAATACCAAGTCACTCTTGAACAGCTTTGAACTATCTATAAAGCCTATAGCTGACCCAAGAATTAAGTGGTTTCTTGGATAAACTATCGGTTAAGCTTTTCGGATAAGCTTCAACGACTCTTCCGATTCCGCTATTCATGGTGCCGCGGACCGTCTTGCGCTGACAATCCCTTTTGCCACACTGACCGCATTGAAAGTTTCGTTGGAGAGGAAAGATTTGCCATTTTGCTCCGCCTTTTGAGCTGAATAACATGCTGTGTATGCGACAAAATCTAACCACCCAACGAGCCTATCGGCAGTTAACACCCGAGGCTCTAACTTATTGGGATTACTCTGCAGGTGGGGGTAGATTTTTTTCAGATCATCTGACATTTGTAACACGTCGGCGGGATTGATCGTCAGAGTACTAGACACATTGTTGAGGTAGTCTAGTAAAAACATAAAGGTAATTATAGCCGCCAGGCGATACTCTTTCTCCTCGCTTAACTTTCTCGGGTACGGCGCTCTGCCGTGAGCCTTTTTGTTCCTCACTTGTTTTAATAGCTCGATCACATAATTCTGCCGGGTAAAATCAGTGTCCAGGGCAAATTTCGGATTGGCGGTATTAGGGTCGTCCAAAAACGCATCAGGAACAAGCTCCCCTTCTAGCACTTCCCACGGGATTGTCGAGAAGTCGAAATACCGCTGTCCAACTATATAATGGTAGTAGTAGGTTGCTAGCATTTTTCTCAGAACAGTGGCTTTTGACTTCAATTTCGGCTCTAATTCCCCCCCGTCGAATCGATTGTTACGCAGGTTAGTTCCTGGCAGCACGTTGTAAACGCACATGGCGTTAGGGTTCGTGGGGGAAGGACAAGCGATCTCAAAAACAGGTGTAACAGCCCACTTTGTTTTAACTATTCGGTCCCATATGAGCCTCGACTCGTGAAGTTCGATGGCAGTCATTAAGGCCCTGTGTAAGCTGCGCCCAAGTTCAGATGGAGTCATATCCTCACCGTAGCCGGTCAGGATAGGTTTCGAGAAATCAGTTATGATGTTTGCCCGGTGGGAAACAGCCTCTATCAGAGCCCTCTGATGGGTGCTGCTAAAAAGAATGATAGGCAACGATGGATCATAATGGCTGATAAGCAAAGGCATCAAAGCTAGTGAGTCGATCTCGCTCGCCTCTGACTCTTCAGTACTCTCACGCCCATTCCCATCTGCCGGGCGTCCTGACCGATTGACGATTTCTTTGGCGCGGCTTAGGGCTGATTTGATTCTCTCGTCCGGTATTTCATGAGCTCGCAGACGGTCGCAAGTTTCTATTAGGCGAAGTAAAAATTTCTCCCTGCCGCTTTTGTCTGTCCACAGCCTAAGGTCAAGTATCAGAACGTCGCATGACCGCAAGAGTCGCGGCCGAGTCCATGCGTCCGCAGGGGGGTTCCTTTCAAGCTCTGTTAATAAAGAATCGACCCTTATCTCGCAGTTTAGCTTTCCCGCTACTGATTTGAACTCCCATGCGGTGTCAATCTCCGTTGCTTTATCAGGATCATACGCCTTACCGAATAAAGCGTACCCGAGAACATGCTGGAATCCGAGTGAATATTGATCATCAATGAGAAGAACATTGATACCATCTCTTCGCCCGAAGATGTTAGAAATCTTCCTTGCAGAAGAGAGCACGCCTTCCTCCGGTAGAGCCGGGTTGATCGCCGAATCTCTAATTTTGCCGAGACCGATTGCCTCAACCAGCGACTTGAGAGCTAACCTTTGAGGATTGATCTCAGAGATCATTCTCCCCGCAGGGATGCGCAAGCTTTTAGATAGCGCCTTAGCGAGCATCATTGGAGCTAGAAGGTTTCCTACACTATGGCGATCCCCAGGGCGGACAAGATTACTGCGCCACAGCTCAATTAGCGAATTAAGCACCCCCGCTCTGTCGCGTTCCTCGTTCGCCTGTCTCATTGAGAGCACTCGTCCTTCGAGTGCTGCAACGTCTTCGAGAAAAGTATCTGTGCCTAGCGTGCCTGGGAGTATAGCTGTACGAAGGAAAGGGATGGAGCTGTCATCGCTGGTGAGCGCAGCAGCGACCTCGGTATTTTCCACCTGTACGGGTCGATAGATTTGAATCCAGGGAAGAGCGTGTCCGACAGAAAGGAACGCTTCATGCGCGAAGGCGCTCGAATACTCTTGGGACTTTAGGTCTATTATCAATATGCGGAGAGGCGGAGTTGGAATATGATTACCTGGGCGGGCAGGGAATGGGTCACCGCCTTTAAAATTGCTACCGAATGTAAGGCATGATATCGCGACTGCCCAATCATAAGGGGTTACATAGTTCTCAATATTTATAACGGACTGCCTTCTTATTCGTGGTACTCCATCCCACACGAGCACAATATTACGTGCGGCGTTTTCTATTGTAGAGCTGATCCACTCGATGATGCCGCCTGTAGCGTTTTCATTGATGTTCCACAAGTACCCGAAATCATCCAAGTACGAAAGGACTAGAAATTCCGTTTTGGGTTTTGGAACTTTAAAGGATACTTTAGATGGGGGTTGAATGGCGGAGAGTATGGTGTAGATTATTTGCGCCACCGGGGACGAGACTGTTGTCTCAATCAGGTCAGTCATGCATCCTCCCCTCCTATCCTATTTTTCCGCCCTCCTGGATTGCGGTTGGCAGATGCACGCTTGAGCGTGATGTCCAAGAGTGAACCAGGCGAGGGTGGACTATTATCGAGGAACAGCTTCGAGAGACTAAGAAGTTTACTGTAGGCTTGGGTAGTCGTACTTATCTCGCTCCCGAACAATAGTCTAAGCGCGGGTAGGCAGAGGTCGTCAGCGCTACGGGCTATTTTTGTCTGGTCTAAGGCGACTTCAAGCATTTCCTTAACCAACTGCCCGTATGCGTTGTGCAAAGTTGCGAGTCGTCCTTGAAGGTCAACTAGCGAGCGCGGAACTTGAACGCTTCTCAAAGCCCTCTCTGCGTCAGCTAAATTATTTGATGCCAGTTCGGGAGGTAGCGCAGGAGGAAGAAGAAGAGGAGTGTTTTCCCTTTTATCGAGGGGCGGTAAATGTCGAAGAAAGATATCAGTAAAAGCCCGAGAGTTGCGCGCTACGGCTAGGGCCACCCCCTTCATCTCTGCGACGTTGCCAGGCCAACTATACTCCTTAAGCCGTCCAATCACCTCCGGGTCTAATGTTTTCGTACCATCACTGTTTGCGCGACCACCGATATTCCTAGTTTCCTGCTCTAAGAAGAACTTGAAGAGCGTCGGAATGTCCTCCCAGCGATCCGCTAGACTCGGGAAGCGTAGAGGCCTTTCCGCGTACTCTATTGCAAGCCTAGTATACAACGGTTCACTGAACCCATTGGCGGTCCGCCAGCTAGGGTCATCTAGGGGCTCGTTAGTGGCGGTGAGCAGTAATACGTCCACGGCTATACGTGAAGTTGATGGGTCGCGGTCACCTCTTACGCTTCGTCTAGCTTGTTCGACCACTCTATCTGGCGATGTAGGAAAATTGCCCAGCCTCCTAAGCCATCTTTGACCGCCTTCGAGCCGTCCGAATTGCAGTAACTCCTGCTGGCTGTCATTCTTGAGGTTATGCACTTCGTCAATAAGAAGCGTTCCCTCGTGAGCTTCCTCGGCCTTACCGCCTGCGCTCTCTGTAGCTGTACTGTGAGCCCCATACCAGTAACCAAATAAAGCCGGGTATTCCAACTGTTCAGCACTCGGAGTGCTGAAGAAGGGAACGAATGAACCAGTGCGCCTGCTTTGCTTATGTATGTACCGCGCTATGGAAGACTTGCCTGATCCCTGCGGCCCAAGAATCAAAGCATTACCAGACCTCATCCGGGCCACTCTTCGGGCTTCGCGTAATGTCCTCAGCAAAGCGTGACTGCGGCCAATTATTTCTCCGTCAGTATCACCGATCAGACCGTATTCATCCAACAATTCCAGCAAACGACTACGCACTAATTCATCTTTCTCAACATACTCTGACGCCCCTGCTTGGTTCGCCTGTGTCTCTCTCTTTTCACGAGAGATAGTCGATAGCATGACGATTGGCAGCTCAGAATTGCCCGGTTGTGCCTTACGGTCGGGCCAATGCCGCACCAGTTCTTCCAGAATTTTTAAACCAAAAGTATCATCGCCATACCGCGAAGGAATAGAATCAAATTTAACGTCAAGAAGGATTAGTGCCCACCGCCACCCATGATTAGAGGGCCAACCTGCTTTAACGATCTTTAGGACTTCCTCAATGGAGTTTTCTACTGATGTCCCTTTTTTTTTCTGCCCTGACGCGAAGACTGCACCTGCTATGACATCTTCAGATTCGGCCAAGCTTTCAAGCTCATGGTCAGATGTCTTAAGATTGAGTTTAACCAAACCACATTGATAGCAGAGGCTGCCGCGCATGTCTGCCTGGGTCGCATACTGATCGTCGATTACTAATATTCTAGGTAGTATCATGGCAGTACGATCCCTTCCGGGAGTCGGCCCAGCAACTCATGCAGTTTTCTTGCACGACACTGAAGTAGCTCGAAACATTGCTGAATCACCTTATCGCTGACGGGTGGCTTTTGGTACCATGCTATTGCGAACTCCTTATATGCATCTTCCAGCTCATTGATTGCGTCAGATGCAGGTTCTACGTACTCTTCTATCCTTGTCTGCCTGAGATACTCCTTGTGAATGACTGATTTGATAACCTCATGTGCTTCAGCCGACAAAGTGGCAAATGAACCAGATTCAATTAACTGAGTTGGACTAAATCCATGTACCATATTGCCGACTAACTTTCGAGCATTAGTCAAATTGGACTCGAACTCACCACCTGCTTGAATTTTTCGCTCGAAAGACTCTCTCTCTTCTTTCAATGAGGGGCGCCTGTGCATTTGCACAACATAGCCGGAGTCCATCTTCAGGACTTGATTTTTTAACCAAGAGTGCCAAAGTAACCCCCGGTGCAAAGCAACCTCACATGGCAAGCCTCTTAGGATAAGCACAATTACACATCCTTCGTATTATGCTCTCATTAGAAAATGAGAAATTAGCTCACCCTTAATGCTACAGACTCAAGATACTTCTTTAACTGGCTGGCTATATCCTTTGCAGTTTTAATATTGAGCTGAGTATGTTTTAACGTAACACCTGTGAGTAACATATGTTCCTTTTTTGCGTCTTCCCAAACTGACTCCCAACTCGCAGCTTGTTGTTCTAGGACTTCCGCTCCATGTATGTCCATGGACATTACTTTTGCTAATAGGTATGCTGAAAACAGTTTATCCGGCCACTGAGGATCTAGTATCCTCCAATCTATTTTGTCGACTGAATTGCGAACGTACTGAAAGAATTTCTTGAACCGAAATTCTAAATCCCCAGTGAGCCTTGTATTCTCTCGCAAACTACCCACAGAACACGCAGAGACATGGAAACGGTCGCCATATTGTTTTTTTAACCTTAAAAAATCTTCATCAGCCAGACCAGCCCTTGGTACACCTTTGACAAGTAGAACACCTCGACAGTGTTCATCTTGTAACCTTTCACTAAGTTCCTGCTCAATCCATTCATCTGTATCGTTTGGGTGAACTACAAGTAGGTAGTTATCTTCTGGGTCGGCAAGATCGAAACTCACGACATGATTCAGCCGGTCATCTATTTCGCCATAGATTCTCATACATTGATCTCGCCTTTGGAGTTAATTATCATCCCCTTTGCTTCTCCCGAATCATGCATAAAATCAACCGAAATTTCGCAATTTCCTTCTTGCCAAGTAAAAGCAGTACCATTTAATGTTAAATTTTGACGTTCTGAAAGTATCCAAAGGAATCTCGTCATATTTCCACTTGGTCTAATTCTCTTTTCCAAACATTCATGTAAAGAGTCCTTCAAGGTTTCTAGGCTAGGTGTGCTTCGGTCGCTTTCACGGCTAGCCTCTTTATAGCTGAGACCAAAGCTTATAATCATCTGACAAGTTGTGACGGTCTTTCCACTGCTACTTCTGCCCTTACCTACACTAATAGATAGCTCTTGTAAACGTTGCTTCTCCTGAAGGATACCTAAAGCATTAATAATTTCCACCGGCGGTTTTGAAGCAACCCAAAATGTTTTAGTAGATGCACCTTGGTTCTTAAATTTACAGCCCCACACCCTGCAAGCGAATTCCAACATAGTAATTGGAAGGCCTGGTGCGCTCTCTTTTTTGAATGAATCGCTAAACCAACTCTTGATTATCTTGAATGTCTCTTTAACCTGTTTTTCATTTGGACTTCTTACACATAAATTCGGAACAACTTGAATCAACTCCTTGAACAAAGGTTGAGAGGCTTCAGCTTTGTCCTCAATGACGCCTGAAATTTGTGGCCAAAGGGGTGAACCGTGAGCTTTAATTTCCTTTTCAAGACGGAAGACCTTAGTAAGGACACCTGCAATGAGAGTCTTATAGAGCTCCATTTCACCATCGGCCCAATCATGTTTTGGGATTATTTCTTGTTTGCCATCCAATATGTATATCGGTGGACCTTCTTGGAAGAATTTAGATGTATCCTCACCAAAAATTAAAACTCGAACGGGGCTCATCTCAGCTTCAAGAACAAACAAAGGTTTTTGCATTTCTTGTAATCGGTCTCTTATTTCATCAATCGAAGGTTTAATTCGATTAAATAACGCTACCGAATATTCGAGAGACTCCTTTGTCCGAATACTTTCCTCAAGTTGGCTCTGGCGCTTATCAATTGCTTCAGATGTAAAGTAGTAATGCCAAAACAGCAGCGTTCGACTATATATTCTTCGCAGATCAATTTGCCTTACCTGTTTTGTAGTCGTGAAATGTAGAAAGACTGCCCCTAATTTTTGAAGAGACTCTTTCCTACCATACATAGAGCCAAGGAATACAGGGACTAAAATGACATATGCATAAGGATAATCCTTTAAATAGCGTGAATAGAGCTTCTCAACATAAACACGAAATGTTCGATCAATCTTCTCAACCTCACTGTTTATATCTATGTTTTCATCGAGTCCAATAGGTGTCTGAGTAATCTTCTCTCCTAATAGAAAGCTCCACTCCCTTTCACATTCGTTACTCTCAGAAGGTTCAATGCCTTTCGTCTCAGCACACCATATTCGTGAAGCCAGGTAAAATGCGTCGCTCTCAGAAATGATTAATTCAGATTCATGTTTTAAACTGTTAATTATATTTTTATATTCATTAATCAATTCACTTCTTTCATTATCTTTTAAGTCCGAGTAAACAAGGAGGCGAGAAGTACTATCCTTTCTATCTATTTCCAAGACCTCAGCGAGAACGAATTGGACTCTGTTTTCAATAAACCCTGGGATCAACTCAATAAATAGTCGTTTATAAGCCTCGTTGACCTTCAGATTATCATCACCATCTTCACCACTGAAATTACTGAAAGGGAAAAGTTTCTCCAATGACAGTGGGAGAATCCGAATTTTCTTCATTTTGGAGCGAGGCTTCGACATTTAGAAGAATCCGAACCAAACACGTGCAAATTAAAATATCTAACTACTGGTTCAAAGTCATTCGGTAGAGTCATATAGTCTCAGGATTTAACATAGAGTCTTATGAAATAACCTACCGAACCATGCCTTTTTGTGTGCCGCAACCATAGATAACAGTCGTCATAGCTGTATCATCATTGGGGCCTCTGCTGCACATACATAAGTGTTTGGCTTCCGTAACTACGAGAGCCCCTTTCGCTCCTAACACGCGCATAATGTCTTCTGCAATGTCTCTAGTCATAATCTCCTGAATCTGTAACCTTCTTGCGTGGACGTCGTGAACGAGTCGGACAATTTTACCCAACCCTGTGATAATCTCACCTGGCTCGTAGCTGACTGATGCCATCCCGAAGAATGGAGCAAAGTGATGTTCGCAGAATGAGTAGAAGTTGATCTTCTCGACACGGACTAAGCCGGTATAATCCTTCACCCGGATCACATCATTCAGTACGTCCTCAGCTCGAAGGTTATATCCGGAGAACAGCTCGCTGAAAGACCTGCGAATTCTGTCTTCGGACAAGCGAAGCTTCTCCCTTACATGATCATCCGAAACAAAGCTGAACAACTGGCTTAAATTGTCAGTCATGCTCGACTATACACCCTTATTCTCTGGTTAATAGGAAAAGTTGGTTCGTCCAGATTCTCTCGCAGGAAACTTTCAAGAGCTTCCTCTTCGGATGGAGACGAATAAGAATCCATAAGATATCCTACCTGCCTACCGAGTGAACGGTAATCCCGGCATGACACCTGTCCCCTAAATCTTACTTCATCTGTTAACTCAAACCCGACAGGGAAGGAAGGTAGATCTACTTCCGGATTTGAATACTCAAAATTATGAACCACCCAATTAAGCAATTCCCCCATAAAGCCATCATTGACATTAGTCACGGTGATGACTTTATCGGGGGAGAGATCTCTCACTTTGTTATTTAGGCGATGTATATCCTGATCTAGAAACTGTAGAACATGTGAGAACAGAAGTGTGCCTAATTTTTCTCCCCCATTTGGAACATAATCAAAAAAATCAATCACCAGCCTACAATGCCTTTCGGAGAGGAAATACTCGGCATAGTCAAGGATGTCTACTTGAATCACCTTCTTGGCTGGCAAGGCTAATGAAGTGATATCCCCAATGCCGGCACCGACATCTAAGATGACCTCCTGGAACTCATCATATAGTCGTTCCCTAAAGATACTAGCGATGATTTTATTCTCATCGCTGTATCTGTGCTTGAACTGTAAAACATCTTCCTGCGAGATCTTCATGGAGCTGTGGAAACTACTGCCCTGTGACTACCGGTGGAATTTTTCTGGCTGAGGTGGAAAGGATTGAAGTTTGTATCTACGTCGTAGTAATCCTCATTCTCAGCCTTCTTGAGGTAGTTCACAACAACCAAAGTCAACGGAAGGGCAATAATCTCCCAAGCAACCTTGAAGGCCCACCCAGAAAGAATGATGGACAGCATTTCGCCGGAACCAAAGACACCGCCAAAGGCGATAAGGACAAACACGCTTGTATCTACAGCTTGTCCTACCACGGTCGAAGCCACAAATCGAAACGGCATGGCTTTGCCCTGCATCTTCACCTTGATTTTAGCCAAGACGTAAGAGTTGCAGAATTCGCCGACGAAGTAGGCGGAGATGGAGGCTATTACGATCCTCGGCACATGTCCCAAGATGTTATTGTAGGCTTCTTGGTGCGGCCAGAATGATGCTGCCGGAAGTATTCTTGCTACCTCATAAGTCAGAATCATTAGCAGTAGAGAAATGAACCCGGTCCAAATCACCTTACGGGAAGCGGCATAGCCATAAACCTCAGTCAGCACATCACCGAAGATGTAGGCTAGAGGGAACAGGATGATACCACTAGGCAGGTTCAAAGGACCGAATGAGAAAATCTTCGTATCCAATGTGTTTGAGATCAACAGGGTGGCAGTAAAGATTCCCGTTATGAATGATAGGAACTTGTAGTTTCTCACGCTCTTTCCTCCGGTCGCTTATTTATGCTTTTGCTGCTTCTGCCAGCTCAAAATCGCTGACAACGCGGAACCAGGTGGCAAGCTTTATGCCACAGCTTTTAAGATAACTGGACAGACTAAATTTAGCAGCCTCAAACCACTACTTATCCAAAGCTAATACGTTTGCCTTCAATGTTTTACAGGTCTCAGATAAGATATTATCAGGTTAAATAAGAAAATATCGGGTACGTAAGAAGGAGAAGCATAACTGCCATGCTTGATAGCGAATTTGATATGTTGGATAGCAAATAAACATTGATAAACAACCCTTCTCAAATTAGTGATAAAAGTAAGGTTATTAGGGAGTGTCGGGCGATTACTCAATGTTACGCAGAAGATCGGCACCGTGTCTGCCTATGAACCTAGCTTTTCAACCGTTCAGCAATGTTTCGGCTATGTTTATCCGCCTTCACGCTGATACGCTGAACATAGACGCGCGTCGTCGAGAGGTCGGCGTGGTCGAGCGCGTCCTGCACCTCCCTGATGCTCCCAGAACTTTCTGCTACAAGTCGCGCGAACGTGTGGCGCGCCCGGTGGATGCGCGCGTCCTTCACGCCGGCTCTCTGGGCGTAAGCCTTCAAGTTCTTGTCGTAGGCGTGCGACGTGAGCGGTGCCCCGGCCCGGCCTGCGCGGTCATGCCTCGTCCACAGCGGACGTGGCGTTCCTATCACAGCTATCCGGTCTGAGGCACGCAGGTAATTAAGGAGGGCCTCGCACGCCGATGGGTCATTCACTTCCCTTCCCAAGTAGTAACCGCCTTTTCGCCGGTAGGTGATGACCATCCTGTCGGTACTGACCTCTACGTCCATGCCCCGCAGGGAGATGTTCTCGCTGCGGCGGATACCGCTCAGCAGGTAGATGAGCGTCAACGCCAGGTCGCGCTTCGCCGTGACCTTACCCGCGTCGGCCTCCTCTCGGATGACGGCGAGCAGGCGGCGCATCTCGTCGTCCGTGTAAGCCTTCGCCGACTCGTTCTGGTATGAACGCGGGCGCTTGGGAAGTACAACACGAGCAGGGTTCAGCCGCAGGTGTCGTCCAATCAGCGGATCGCTCATCAGCCATGAGTAAAAGGCGGCGAGGCGCGAGAGGCGCGAGTAGATGGTAGCTGCTGACAGTTCCTTCGACTCCATCTCTGCAAGCCAGCGGCAGCAATCCTCCGTCGTGACCTCTTCCGGCAGGTGGTGGCCGACAAAGGTGAAGAAGCTCGCGACGGCCTGCCTCTTCGTGTGGATGAGTTCCCTGCGCTTGTAGGAGTCCTTAGCCGTCGAACTTTCGGCCCACGTCTCGACTGCGGCGCGCAGGGCTAGGGCTTCCTGGCCACTTTCTCCGCCGACCTGTGTCAGGGCTTCTGCCATCTGAACCACCTCCTCAGCGGGAAGGAAGACGAACGCCGCACAGCCGCAGGAACTCGTGCGGCGTGACGATACGCAGTCCGGCCCTCGCCGCGACTTCCGGCGTGAAGTGTTCGGTGTTGGCCGTCACCAGCCAGTCCGGTTTTGCCTTCATCGCCGTGACGAGTACCGGCACGTCGTTGCCGTGCCGTATGAGGTGGCGGTGCGCGTCGAACTCCCCGCGCGTAATCCTTCCGGCGCGCTCCGGCGCGAGCAGTCTGAGGGCGAGGTCGTAGTCGTCGATCAGCCGCGTGCCTTCGGCATCGTCCTTTGCAAGGACTTTGAGCAGTGCCCGCTCGACCTCCTCCTCGACATAGGGCGAGAGCACGAGCCGGAACACGCTGGCCCGCGCCAGGATGAGGATCGCCCGCGACGCGCTCCACGGGGCGAACAGTCCCTCGACGAGCACGTTCGAATCGGGAAAGACGCGGACGGGTGCCGCCGGCGCGCTCACCGGTCTTCACTGCCCGCGTCGTCGCCGAACTCCTCGCGCACGATCTCGGCGCGCGATTCCTCAGCGGCCGCGATCAGGTCGTCGGCGCTCGCGCCAGCCCCTCTGAGGGACGCTTCGAGCCGCGCCGTGACCGTAGCCAGCGCCTCGTCGTGCGGCACGAGGACGAGCGCGTCGCCGATCTCGACCAGCACGAGGGCGGAATCGCGCTCGAGCTGGTGGGCGCGGCGGTACTCGGCGGGGATGGTCAGTTGCCCTTTCTCGCTCAGCCGGGCCAGTGAGAGCTGTTTTTTGTTCGTAGCCATAGGTAGGAATTTACTACTTCTGGCTTTTCGGGGCAATCTTTTCTTTTATTCTTAGGTTACATTTCTCACCGCGTCCTGTAACCTTCTATCACTCAAAGTGCTATTTTTACCCTTCAGAGTGGTAATAATCGTGTAGAATGCCCTCGCCGTGAAACATTCCGCGATTCTGAGGCTCTGTTGATCCCATGCGCGCAGCTCGCCGCCGCCAGCGTACAACTGACCCGCTCGCAACACCAGAGGCGGTCCGCTCGGTCTGCGATAGGTTACGCGCGCGCCTCTCGGATATTATTCTTACATCAGAGAAGCAGTTAATGCGATTCCTCTACGCGGTACGGCACGTCGAACGACGCCCGGCGACGGACACCTTGAGGGGCCGTCCTTCGCGCTGGCCGCGCGAAAGGTTGACCGAAGCGGCCAGTGTCCTGCGCGGGCTGCTGGAGCGTGAAACATCGGGCCGCGTCTCTGTGAGCAGCTTCATCGGGCAATACCTACCTCTGCTTCAGTTCCCTTCCGACGTTACCGACGCGCTCCGCTCCGGCCAGATCAACATCCAAGAAGCCGCGCAGCTCGCCCGGCTCACAGCCGAACGTCTGGACTGTTCATCCGCCGCGGCACGAGCCCGCCGAGCGGAGCTTCTTCAGCAACATCTCGCGGTCCAAGGGTCGCAGACGCGCCTGCGCGCGCGGGTTAAAGAGCTGCTCGGCGAGACGCAGGTGCCCGAAATATCCTCCGAGAACATGGCGCAGGTCGTGGCACAGGTTGATGAAATGTTAGAGATAGACCCTCATGACACGCGCCACATGTTCTGGGAGGAGATGAAGCGCATCTTCTTCGCCATGCGCGAGATACAGCCTGAAGACCTGGACGAAGAGACGATGGACGAGTTCATGTCGGCGATGGATCAGCTTTCCAACATTCTCTACCGTATTGAGAAAAAGAGGCAGAAGCGCGAGCGCCCGACTGTCGCGCTGAAAATTTGACTTTAGCAGCGAAGTTTTCAGATTTTGCGATTGATACAGATTTGATAATAATTAAGAATGTGTAAGAAGTTATTGACGCCCAGACCACTATCTGCTAAAAGAGTGTACCCATGAACGTTACCACCCCGCAGGAAAGTTCTTCGGCTCCGGTACAATTTATGTCTGACAACGGCAAAAGCAATAATTCCGCAGACGACTCGAAGAAGATCAACCTGACTCAGGCGCGCAAGATTTTGGGCGTCAGCCCCAACAAGATGTCTAAATTGGTCACGGACGGGACTCTCAGTTATGAGCTTGATCCCCTCGATCAGCGCGTCAAGTTGGTGCTACTCAGAGAAGTGGAGAGATTGAAGCAGCTCAGCCACAAGGCATGAATTAGCCGCATTTAGCGGCGTTTTTTGTAGAAGGAGTGTATTTCTGATGCGAGCTGTCATCTCGATTGCGAACCAGAAAGGCGGCGTCGGGAAAACTACGACGGCGGTGAATCTTTCGGGCTGTCTCGCCGGGCGCGGGGAGCGTGTGTTGTTGATAGATTTGGACGGCCAGGGTAACGCGACCTCACACCTCGGGGTCGAGATACCGGAATCTGAAGAATCCACCTCTTATGCCCTGCTCGCCGCTGCCGAGCCCGACATTGAGAAGCTGGCCGTGCCCGTCGCGCAGAATTTGCTCCTCATTCCGGGTCACATCGCGCTGGCCGAGGTGGACATCAAGCTCTTCTCGCAGATCAACCGCGACACGCGCCTAGCGCGCGCCCTTCAGCCGTTCGCCGAGGACGTTGACTTCGTAATTATTGACTGCCCGCCGTCGCTCGGGATGGCAACCGTCAACGCCCTGAGCGCCTCGACCGATGTCGTTATCTGTGTGCAAACAAACGTCTTCGCTTACGAGGCCGTGCGCCGGTTGCTGGCAATCATCAAGGTCGTCAAGAAGGAACTAGCGCCGGATTTAGCCATCCACGCCTTGGCGACATTGCACCGTTCTACTGTGAATTTGAATAAGAGCGTGTTGGAGAAGATCGCGCAGAACTTCCCCAACCAGACGCTCCAGACTACGATCTGCCAGACGGCGGCGCTCACGGAGGCGGCGGCGGCGGGCCAAACTATTATTGATTACGCCAACGGAAGCCGTGGTCACCAGGACTACGAGAAATTGACTGACGAACTTGTTCGCATCATCGGCGACAGGCAAAAGAAGGCCGACGATGTGACCCTGCGCCGTGAAGTGGATGAGCTTGAAACCTCTTCATCGGCAGTTAATTAGCGTCGCCGGCTGGACGCCAACATATGATGCCTGAACAGAAAGGTCGAAGCGGAAAGAAGCCGAAGTATCAGATTCCGGACATCGGGGGCGCTGACATGACGGCTGAAGACATTTCGACCGAAAGAGTCCTCAATTTCCTGATCAAAGGCGAAGCTCCTTCACCCGAGCAGACGGATTCCTCCGTCTCCGCGGCGGCGCAGGATAGCATTCCCGTCCCGGCCCCTGCTTCTTCTCAACCTGTTGAAAATAAAACAACTGGCGATTCCCTTCCCTCTCCTGAGCCGACTCCTAAAAAGAGTCTGGCGCGGCTTTTTGAGCGGGCCAAGAGTGGAGGAAGCGTCGCCAAGGATCTTCCTCTTCAGCTCCCGGCAGACGAGCAGGCCGAGACGCCCGCTCCATCAACTGTGGTATCGGCAACTACGCCTGCGGCTGAGGAGGCTATGCACTCTGCTCCTCCGCCGAGCGCTGCTCTGGAGCCGACTGTCGAGGAGACGAAACAGGCTGCCCCAGTCTCTGAAAAAACAGCCCCGCCGAGTCCAGAACTTACTCATTATATTGAGCTTTGGAAGAACTTTTACCGCTTGAACTCGGGTGAGGTTGACGCCCTCAGTGCGCTGTACCAGTTATCTCACCAGCAAGGGCACGACGAATGCTACATCAAAATGCATAACCTTGCTGAAATGAGCAATTTAACCTACCGCTACTGCCAGAAGGTCGTCCGAAGTCTTGAACAACTGGGTTGGATCACCAAACTCAAAGACTACGATCCCACAGACCAACTAGGCGTCCTTTATCGTGTTAATCTAAAACCCTCAGCTCACCTTCCCTGAAGCAAGCCTCCTGATTTAACCTCTTTTTTCTCTTTAATTTACAAGTTTAATTTTGGGCCACTTTAATTTAAGACAGGGGTGTCCTGGACAGAGCACCCCTGTCTTAAATAAAGCACCCCTGTCCTATCTAAGACACCCCTGTCTCAACTAAGACACCCCTGTTCTAAATAAGACAGGGGTGTCTTAAATAAAGCACCCCTGTCTTATTTAGAGCACCCTGTCTCAATTAGGACACCCCTGTTCTCTCTAGGACACCCCTGTCCTAAAAAAGACACCCTGCTCTATTTCAGACAGGGCTGTCCTAGATATAGCATCCCTGTCCTGATCAGGACAGGGATGTCTCA